>OGRS01000380.1_pt1 | contig 44203 bp, 43 predicted proteins | sample 1553561 | NCBI WGS metagenome assembly OGRS01 (sample SAMEA2580103, study PRJEB22360) | human gut metagenome | biome: human gut; feature: human-associated habitat; material: faeces | place: Denmark | collected 2008/2010
AAAAATATTATTTTTATTTAACTAAACTATAATATATCTAACTAAGCTCAGTTATCTAGCATACTGCTAGGTTTTGGCAAAGTATCTTTGCATTTAGCGATTATTAGTCAAGTTAAGTTATCCCTAACATCAAGTTGACATAATTTCCAAAAGTAGAGGAGTACAAACGACTACTACTTTTGGAAATTATAGTTTAATAAAAAAGCTGCTACAATTAACATAGATTTGTTAATTTGTAACAGCAAATTTTTTACTATAAATTTAAAAATATATTTATCAACACAAGCTTTATATTTACTGGAAATCTAAGCATACTCTTAAGTTTTAACCTCTCTTCTAAGCCGCTTAAATTACCCAATGTTGAAACTGTATATTCTATTATTTTTCTCTGCAAATTTCTATCATTTGTTCCTCTTAAAATCTCTTCAGCAAAATAAAGTTTCTCCTGCTGAGCTAAATAGTGTCTATTATTTATAAAATCTTTTATACATTTATAAATATAAACTTTCTCTTTAAAATCCTCTGTTTCCTCATATTTTTTAAGATGAACACCTATCATCTCATAAGATTCAGCTTTTTGTAGATCTATATCACTGATCTTAAAATTCTCTATATCTCTACTATTTCCAAGAAAAAAATTGTAAGTAAACTCATCTACATCTAGTTCCTCTGCATCTCTTTTCTTTATCTTAACTAAGATACTTCTAGATTTGATAGTTGGTAAAATATTTAAACTATTTGTTAAAAGAATAAAAAAACTATTCTCCGCTGGTTCCTCTATAAGTTTTAAAAGAGAGTTCCCAGCCTCTTTTTTTAACTTTTGAATCTCTTTTAAGATAAATACCTTTCTTTTACCTTCAGAGGCAGATGATGAAGACTTATATCCTAACTCTCTCACTGTATCAACTTTTATTCCATTTACATCTTCTACAACTTCAAGATCTCCATATGTCAACCTTTCTATTCTTTGACATACACTGCAAGTATCACAGAAATCACCTTCTAAAGTCTCACAGCACAGTCCCTTAGAAAAATAAAGAGCAAATTCTAAAAGTTGATCACTATCACTTCCATAGAATAGATATGTCCCTGATTTCTTATTTAATTTTAATTCATTTTTAAAAAATCTTTTTACCTCTTCATTGGAAACAATATCTTTTATCATTATCTTTCAGCCTTTTCTATTTTTCTTAATATATTTAGTTGATCAAGTGCCATTCCAGCCCCTCTTACAACACTTTCAAGAGGATTTTCAGCTAATCTAACTGCTAGATTAGTGTGTTTAGCTATCATTTCAGGGAAGTTTCTTATCAATGAACCTCCTCCTGCCATAACTATTCCATTATCTACAATATCAGCTGCAAGTTCTGGTGGAGTTCTTTCAAGGACATATTTTACACACTCTACAATCTCCATAAGAGAGTCATTTATAGCCTCTCTTACCTCTTCAGAACTTATCTCTACTGTTTTAGGAAGCCCCATTATTAAGTCTCTTCCTTTTATAGCAATAGTTTCCTCCTCTTCTAATGGAAGAGCAGTTCCTATCTTAATTTTTATCTCTTCAGCTGTCTTATCTCCTATTAATAGGTTATGTGTTTTCTTTACATATTTTATAATATCAATATCAAAGTTATTTCCAGCTGTTCTTATTGTTTTACTTACTACTGTTCCCCCTAATGAGATAACAGCTACGTCTGTAGATCCTCCACCAATATCTATTATCATATTTCCCTCTGGAACTGCTATATCAAGTCCAGATCCAAGAGCAGCAGCTCTAGCTTCTTCTATAAGATAAGCTCTCTTTGCTCCTGCTGAAATTGCTGCTTCTAGTACTGCTCTTTTCTCTACCCCTGTAACATCTATTGGCACACATATCATAATTTCTGGCATAATAAAATTATATGATCCAAAAACTTTTTTAATAAAGTATTTTATCATAGCTTCTGTTATATCATAATCTGCTATTACCCCTTCACTTAAAGGTTTTACTGCAACTATTGTATCTGGAGTTTTTCCAAGCATCTCTTTAGCTTCATTTCCAACAGCCAAAACTTTTCTACTCTCTCTCTCAACTGCAACAACTGAAGGTTCATTTAAAACTATTTTTTTATGTTTCTTGCTATATACAAGTGTATTAGCTGTTCCTAAATCTATTCCTATACTTCTGTTAAGTCTAAAACTTGGGAATAACTTCATCTATACTTCACCCTCTATACATTTTTTTAATGCCATCTCTATTAAATCTTCTCTATTATCTGTATAAAATGCTGCAATCAATGCTTCAAATGCTGTTGCCTCTTTATACTCCATCACTGAACAAGATTTAGGAAAAGTCTTTATATTTCCATTTTTAGCTCTATTTCCTAATTGCTGATATTTTTCTTCTAGCAATGGTAAAATCTCTTTATACAGTACACTTTGCCTCTTAGCATTGACACACTCTTTTACTTTTCTATTTAAGTTTTGAAGATTTAACCCCTTTGAAATCCAATATTTTCTTACATATAGCTCCCAAACAGCATCTCCTAAATATGCCAATACTACTCCACTTGTCTCTCTTAAATCTACATACTCCATGTAGTCTTATCCTTTCCATCTTTAATTTTTATTCCCATTTCAGCAAGTCTATCTCTTATCTTATCTGACATCCCCCAATTCTTTTCAGCTCTTGCTTCTCTTCTAAGTTCAAGAATAAATTCTACAAGTTCAGAAGTAAGGTTTCCAACTTCATTATCTAATTTTAATTTAACTCCTAGAACTTCTTCCATTATATTTACTATATAATCAACTGTTTTTTGTACATTTTCTTTTCCTAATACACTTAGTTTTTCACTATCTAAAGCTTTATTTAACTCTTTTACAAGTTCAAATATAGCTCCAAGTCCTTGAGCTGTGTTAAAGTCATCATCCATTCCAGCAATAAACTTTTCACTTGAAGTTTTTAATACTTCTGCTAACTCTACACAATCATTTCCATTTTCTACTGCTTCATTAGCAAGAATATTTTTAGCTCTTACAAGAGCATTTTCTATTCTTTCAAGAGATGATTTAGCTTGATTTAACTCATAGTTTGAAAATTCCATAGGTTTTCTATAATGAGCTCCCAATACAAACAGTCTTATTACTCTTCCTTCAAATTGCTCTAATACTTGTCTTAATAACATAAATGTTCCTGATTTAGACATCTTTTCACCATTGATATTGATATATCCATTGTGCATCCAATATCTAGCAAACTCTCCTCCACAAGAGCATTTAGATTGTGCTATCTCATTTTCATGGTGTGGGAATATTAAATCTTGTCCTCCACCATGAATATCAAATGTATCTCCTAAATATCTATGTGACATTGCAGAACATTCAATATGCCATCCTGGTCTTCCTTTTCCCCAAGGTGAATCCCAACTAGGTTCTCCCTCTTTAGCTTTTTTCCAAAGAGCAAAATCTAGTGGAGATTTTTTTATATCTGCAACTTCTATTCTTGCACCACTTTGTAGATCATCTATATTTTGTTTTGAAAGAGCTCCATATTTTTCTTTATAACTCTCAACATCAAAATATACATCTCCATCAGCTTCATAAGCATGTCCTTTCTCAATAAGATTTTGAATTATCTCAATCATATCACCAATATGCTCAGTTGCTTTAGGTCTTATCATTCCCTCTTCTTTTAAGTTAACTTTTGAAGTATCTTCAAAGTAAGCTTTTATATATTTATCAGCAATAGCTTTTAAATTTACTCCCTCTTCGTTAGCTCTCTTTATCATTTTATCATCAACGTCAGTGAAGTTTTGTACATATTTTACTTTGTACCCTCTATATTCAAAATATCTTCTTACAGTATCAAAGAAGATAGCTGGTCTTGCATTTCCTATATGAATATAGTTATATACAGTAGGTCCACAGACATACATTGACACTTCTCCATCTTTTATAGGTTTAAATTCATCAACTTTTCCACTAAGTGTATTGTATATCTTTATCATTTTTTCCTCCTTATTTTTAATCTACTCTTATTTTATTATATTAATCTCATTTTTTAACTTTTCATAAGGGATAGTAACTTCTATATCTATCTCATTTCCTATTCCCTTCACTTTTAAATCTACTCCTGCTAAATCTTTAGCTTTAGAGATAACAGATAGATCAAACTCTCCATTGATAAACTGTTTATCCTCTACAACATATGGAAAACTATTTTCTTTAAATATATCATATCCATAGATTAAAACATTTCCTTTTAAAGTTACATTCTCATTAAATATTTTTAATAGATCTTGTAATTTTGAAAGATTTTTATCTGTTTTAAATGGTATCATAGCACTTTCTTTTTCTAAGTCTAGAATAATCTCTCCATCAATCTCTTGTAAGATCTCTTGAGGAGTAATTCCAAACATACCTTGCCACATCATTGTTATAGCTTCTTTATTACCAAATATATATTTATTGAAAATCAGTTTTTCTAAATTTTCAAAGTTTTCCATAGAGATATATAACTTATTTTTATCTGCATATTTTAAGATCTTTCTCTCTTTAGGTTGAACATCAAACCCTGCAAACACCTCTGGTATTCCATAGATTTTTACATCTACTTTTCCTTCAGTTTTGTTTAGATCCCAAGTTGCTGATGCTGCTTCAATTCCAGTAGCTGGATATTTGCTATTATTATAAACTAAAACTCCAAAGTCTCTATTTTTATTTTCATCTAATATCTCTTCTATTTTAGCATTATATAAGCTTTTTTTCTCTATAAATTTTTTAAGAAATATTTTATTTTCAGAAAGAATTATTTGCCCTCTATGGAAGATAGCATATATATCTTTAAGATCTTTCTTAAAAATCTCTGTGTCCTCTAATTTTTGTTTATATTCTGGTTTTAACTTATAAAACTCTCCATCTTTATCAAAATACTTTGTACTCTCTTTTATAGCAAAAGGATACCATAGCCCTGTATCTACTACTGCTGCTGTATTAACCTCTCCCATAAGAAGTGTTCCATCTACCAATACATACAATTGAGAGATATATCTATTTATCTCTTCAGCTTTTTTAGCATCAAATTTATACCCTAAATCCTTAGCTATTTCAGCTTGTTCTGCGTATTTCTCTGGAGAAATTTTCTTTTGAAGAGCATATATTGCAATACTATCTTCTGAAATAAACTCTCTTGGAGATACTTTATAAATATAGTTAAAACCTAATACTCCACCTGCTATTAATATTAACAATACCAATAAACCATAAAGTTTTTTCATAGGTTTTTCCACCTCCTCTAGTTAGTTCTTTCCTTTATTATTCTTTCTATCTCTCTCTTAGTTACATCTAAATTCTCATTTTTAAATATAGGAGTTGCTATTCTTGCTGCTCTTATCTTTCTATCACTTAATTCACAACTTAAACTTTCCTCTTTCATAAAGTCAGCCTCTTGAATTATCTCACCATTAGGAGCTATTGCCATAGAGTTTCCAAAGAATGTAATTCCATCTTCAACTCCAACTCTATTTGCAAATATTGTATAAACTCCATTTAAGTATGAATTACTTTTTAAAATCTCTCTCCATTGAGAAGATATATCATGTTTATTAATTCCTAATCTAGCTAGTGCTGCTGCTGATACAAAGATATATTTAGCATTATCTTGAGCTAAGATAAATTGTACAGATTGATGCATCATATCTTCACCTTGTACCATAGCCACTCTTCCAAATTTTGTATCAAAAGCTCTTACCTTATCTCCACTCATAAAATATCTACCTTCAAAAAACATTCCATAATTTGCAAGATAAACTTTTCTATGTTTATAAATAACTTTACCATCTTCAAGATAGAAAAGTGTATTGTAAGGATAGTCTCCCTCTCCCATCTCTACTGCTCCAAAAATTATACTTATCTCTCTACTTTTTTCTAATAAAATCTCTGGAACATCTTTTATTGCAGTTTCAAAAACTAAATCTTCTAAAACATATCCATTTAAACATAGTTCAGGAAAAACTATTAGCTCTTCTCCACTGGCTATTCCTTTATCTATAGCCTCTAACATCTTTAATAAGTTTTTCTCTCTATCTCCTAATACAGGTTTCATCTGTTCAATATGAACTCTCATTTTTTCCTCCTATTACAAGAATTTTAGATCCTCTTGTGTAGTTATCTTTATATTATCATAATCCCCAATTAATATTTTAACTTTAAGATCTAATCTTTCAACTAAAGATGAATCATCAGTTCCTAAGAAACCATCTTTTTCAGCTTGTTCATAAGCTTGTTTTAAAATATCCCCTCTAAAAGTTTGAGGCGTATGAACTGCAACAAGAGTAGATCTATTAGGTGTAGTTAAGATCTCTCCATCAATTCCTACAACTTTTATTGTATCTTTTACAGGAACTCCAACTACAACTCCTACTAAATCCTCTTCATTGTCTAACAATTCACAACTTTTTTCAATATATTTTTCCTTCAAAAATGGTCTTACTCCATCTTGCACTAATATAATATCACTATTATCATCTTTTCTCAAAGCATTATAGATAGAATTTTGTCTCTCTTTTCCACCTGCTACTACTTCTTTAACTTTTGTAATACTATATTTTTTACAAATATCCTCTACTAATTGGATATTATCTTTATTAGTAACTATAATAATATTATCTATAATCTTTGAACTTTCAGCAACCTCTAAAGGAGTTACAAAAAGAGGTTTATTATTATACTCTAAAAATTGTTTTGGATACGATAGCCCCATTCTCTTTCCTACTCCAGCTGCTGCTAATATAAGAGTTACTTTTTTTTCTATTTTAGAGTTACCACAGTACATCCAAGTCCTCCCTCTCCATGTCCTCCTATTCTATACTCTTTTACATATGGACATTTTTTCAAATAGTTTAAAATTCCCTCTCTTAAAGCTCCTGTTCCCTTACCATGAATTACATATACCTCTGTATAAGAGTTCATAACTGCTCTATCTAAATAGTTTTCAAGTTCAAAAATTCCCTCATCAACCATTTTTCCTCTTAAATCAATTTCGTTTCTTACAGAAGTTGTTTTCTTATGCACAAATGTATTATACTCTTTTTGTTTCTTCTCATGAACAACTTTTACATCATCCATAGATACTTCCATCTTTAAAATTCCAGCTTGTACTTGTACTGTCTCTTTAGCCTTATTAATTTTAATTACATTTGCAAATTGATTTAAGCTGTTTACAAACAATCTATCTCCAACCTTGTAATCTATCTTTCTAGCAACTTTAGGTTTTACCTCTACATTTTTATTCTTATCCTCTTGAAGAGCTGATCTAAGCATATTTAAGCTCTTTTGAACATTTTTAATATCCTCTTTCTTATTCTCTTCCTTTTGAATCTTTTCTACAAGAGCTGCTGCCTTAGATTGCATCTCTCTCATCATAATATCAGCTTTTTCATAAGCTTGTTTCAATATCTCGTTTTTCTCTTTTTCAATAACTCTAAGTTTTTCTTCGAAGATCTCTTTATCTCTTTGAGCTGCTGCTTTTAAAAACTCAACTTGTCTTTTCATCTCATCAAGTTCATCAGCTTTATCTTTGATATTGCTAATCATCTTTTCTATCTTTTTATTATCATCACTGATATAACTTTTAGCTTTATTTATAACCTCTTCAGATACACCTAATCTTCTAGCTATTGTTAGTGCATTACTCTCTCCTGGTATTCCTATCATAAGTCTATAAGTAGGTGACAGAGTCTCTACATTAAATTCCATTGAAGCTGTTTCTATTCCCTCTTCATTATATCCATGAGCTTTAACTTCACTATAGTGAGTTGTAATTATAGATTTACATCTCTTATCTTTTAAATAATCTATTACAGCCATAGCAAAAGCTGATCCCTCTGCTGGGTCTGTTCCTGATCCTAACTCGTCTAGCAATACTAAAGATGCTTTAGTTACATTTTCAAGTATCTCTTGAACATTTTTTAGATGAGCTGAGAAAGATGAAAGTGATTGTTCTATACTTTGCTCATCTCCTATATCAGCAAATACCCCTGTAAAGAATCCTATACTTGAGTGTTCATGAGCTGGAATTGGTATTCCTGTCAATGCCATTAATGTTAAAAGTCCAGCTGTTTTTAGAGCAACTGTTTTCCCCCCTGTATTTGGTCCTGTTATTAAAAGTGTATTGTAGTCTTTTCCTATTTCAAATGTTAGAGGAACAACTTTATCAGCAGGAATAAATGGATGTCTTGCTTCTACTAAAGTTAAAACCTCTCTATTATTAATACTTGGAACTACACATTTTTTCTCAATTCCATATACTGCTCTTGCATTTAAAATATCAAGAGTGATTATAGCCTCTCCAACCTTATCTATATCATCTTTACTATTTCTAATATAGTCAGTTATTCTTAAAAGAATCTTTCTAATCTCTTCTTTCTCTTTTATCTCTAATTCTCTCATTTTATTGTTTAAAGCAACTATTGATAGTGGCTCAATAAATACTGTTTGTCCACTTGAAGATCTATCATGTTCTATCCCTTTAATTTGTCCTTTAAAATCTGCTTTTACAGGAACAACACTTCTTCCATCTCTTTCAGTTATAATCTTTTCTTGGAATACTTTAGAGAATTGTGGCTCATTGAAAAGCTCATCAAATTTTCTCTTTATATTCATTGAAAGAGTTTTTTTGTGGAATCTAATATCTCTTAAATCTAATGAAGCATCATCTTTTATCTCTTTATTATTATCCACAGCTTTATTGATAATATCTTCTATTGCTCTAAGCATAGGAACATCATGGAATTTATCCTTTAAATCTCTATACTTTCCTAAATCTTCCAATCTATTTTTAAATACTCTAAAAAGTCTTAGGTTATAATTTATATCCCATAGATCTTCAACATCTAAATATGTTCCTATTAATTGAGATTTTTTTGTCAATTTACAAATATCTCTCATTCCAGCAGTTTCTAATCCACCATCATATTTTACAAAATCTGTAAAATCTCTTAAAATGTCTAGCTCCCTATTTAAAGAACTAAAATCTTTAAATGGTTCCATACTCATTATTTTATAATGGTTTTCTTCTATTGCACTATAACTAGCTAACTCTTCTCTTAACTTGTCAAATTCTAACACTGTATAACTATGCTTATTCATTTTTTACCACCTTATTGTATATTTACGTTCATTTTATTATATCACAATTCTCTGTTTTTCTTAAAGATTTGTCAATATTTTTAAAAAAAACTTGATCTTTTCCCTATTTAATGATACAATTATTTGCGATTATGTTATATAATTGCAATCAGGAAAGAGGTGACATAGAATGCAAAGATGCGAAATTACAGGAGTTGGAATCATCAGCGGTAACCAAATTTCTCACTCTCACAGACTTACTAGAAGAGTATGGAAACCAAACCTACAAGTTACTACTATCATGGTAAACGGAACTCCAGTTAAAGTTAAAGTTTGTTCAAGAACTTTAAAAACTTTAAGAGGAGCTAGTGAAGCTGAAGTAATGAACATATTAAAAGCTAATGCTTCTACTCTAAGTGCTAGACTTGCTAAACACTTAAGCAAATAGTCAAGTTCTAATAAAAAAAGACAGCTCATTAAAAGCATGTCTTTTTTTTATTTTTTGAAACTATTTCTTAAACTATAATTTCCAAAAGTAGTAGTCGTTTACACTCCTTTACTTTTGGAAATTACGTCAACTTGATGTTAGAGATAATCTACTTTTTTAATTAGAGTTATTCTTAATATCAGCTAAATGTAATTTGGAGAAGAATATTAGAGAGAGTTACGAAATCTGACGCTAAAAATTCCGACGTGTTTGAACGAAGTGAGTTTCGGAATTTTAGTCAGATGAGTGTTACTCTCTCTTTATTCTTTGACATGGAATTTAGCTGATATTTAAAAGAAATAGAGATAATTAAACTTGACTAATAATCGCTAATACAAAGGCACTTTGTCAAAACCTAGCAATGTGCTGGATAACTGAGCTTAGTTAGATAAATTATGGTTTAGAATATTATAAATACTTTTGTAAAAGAAAAAAGGCTAGAACTTATGTTCTAGCCTATAAGAAACTATTTTTCAATTCTTGTGTAAGGAATTAAAGCGATGTTTCTAGCTCTTTTGATAGCTTTAGCTATTCTTCTTTGTAACTTAGCGTTAGCTCCTGTTACTCTTGAAGGATTGATTTTTCCTTTATCAGATACAAATCTTTTTAAAAGGTCTACATTTTTATAATCAATTTCTTCAGCTTTAACTCTTAATTTAGCTCTTCTTCTTCTGAATTCTGCCATTTCAATTAACCTCCTTTGATTTATCCTAAATTCTTATAATTAGTCTTGTTTAACAACGATATATCTTAGTAATTCTTCAGCGATGTTTAATTTAGCTTCAACACCAGCTATTTGAGTTCCTTCGATTTCGAAATTTGCTAATACATAGAATCCAGTTTTTTTCTTATCAATAGGATAAGCTAATTTTCTTTCTCCCCATTTTTCACTTTTAGTTATTGTAGCTCCAGCTGCAGTTAAAATTCCGTTTACTTTCTCAACTACTGCATCTCTACCTTCTTCTAAAATTGTTGGGTTGATGATGTACATAATTTCGTATTTTTTCATTATTTTACCTCCTCCCTATGGTTTTAGCCCAAAATACAATTGACTTTGAGCAGGGCAACAACATACTATATCATTTTTTATATGTTTTTTCAAGTAGTTATTTTATTTTTTTGAACTTCTTATCCAAGGTGGTAGATCAAGTTCTGATCTCTTACTATCATCTATAGTAGTTGTAGTTACAGTTTCAGGTTTCTTAGCATCTACACTGATAAATGGTTCGCTTTTTTCCTGTTCATTTACAAAGTTATTAGCAATTATAGTAACTTGAACTTTATCTCCTATTTCAGGATCAATTACAAGTCCAAACATTACATCATCAGCAGTTTTTCCAGCTGCATCTCTAATCATATCAGAAATAGTTTGAGCTTCCATTAGAGTAATATCTGGTGATCCAGTAATATTAATAAGTATTTTACTTGCACCAAGAATAGATTTTTCTAGTAATGGAGATAGTAATGCCTTTTCAGTAGCTTTTACTGCTCTATTTTCTCCCTCTCCTTCTCCAAATCCTAATACAGCAACTCCTGAATTTAACATAGTTGCTTTAATATCTGCAAAGTCAAGGTTGATAAGTCCATTTCCTATCATTAGATCAGCAACCCCTCTAATACCTATTTTTAAAATATTATTTGCCTCTTTAAAAGCATTTTGAAGAGTTATAGTTTTATCTGGTAATTCAAATAACTTGTCATTTGGTATTATAACAAGAGCATCTACTGCTTTCTTTAAATTTTCTATTCCTACATCTGCATTATTTTTTCTTTTTCTTCCTTCAAAAGAGAAAGGTCTTGTTACAACTGCTACAGTTAAAACACCTAATTCTTTAGCTACTTTAGCTATTACTGGTGCAGCTCCTGTTCCAGTTCCTCCACCCATTCCTGCTGTTATAAATAGCATATCTGTTTCTTCTAAAAGATTTTTAATTTTTTCTACATCTTCTTCAGCTGCTTGTCTTCCTATTTCAGGATCTGCTCCTGCTCCTAATCCCCTTGTTAATTTTTCTCCAAGTTGAATTCTAACATCTGCTAAAGATTTGTTAAGGTCTTGAGCATCGGTATTTGCTGCTATATATTCTACTCCTCCTACACCAGAAGAGATCATATCATTTATTGCATTTCCTCCTGCTCCTCCTGCTCCTAATACCTTTATCTTTACTAGCTCTTGATCTATCAACATAAAACGCCCCCTTACTTTTTTACTTTAATATTAAATAAAATTAGAAAACCAACTTTTAATGCCCTTCATTACTCCATCTTTTTTCTCAGTTTTTTCTTTTACTTGAGCTTCTTCAAGAATTTTTTCTAAGTTCTCTAAATTCTCCTCAACATTTTCTTCAACTTTCTCTTGAATTTCTGGTTCTGGTGAATTTAGTTTTATTTGTATCTTATTATACTCATCTTCCATTACCTCTGTAAATATACCAATTACAGTAGCTTGACTAGAATCTACATCTTCAAGTCCTCTAAAAGCTGTTGGAAGAACTTTTCTTACTACATAACCTGTTTTTTTATTTATTTTATCAAGAAGACCATCTATTACAACTGCTCCGCCTGTTAAAACCAACCCTTTTCCTAAATAACCATTAAACCCTGATTCCTCTATTGTTTGAGCTATAAAATTAATTATATCTCCTGTCCTAGCATCAATAATATTTTTTATATCATCTACAGCTACTTTTTTACTAGTTCCACAATAGATGTGAGCATCATGAATCTCTTTATCTCTCAATTTTGAAAGTATTTCAAAAGCTTCCTGTTTTGAAATTTGGAAAAGATAACTTATATCATTAACATAGTGCATTCCTCCTAAAGGAAGAGATTTTGTATAGATTAACTTATCATTTTTAAATAGAATTATATCTGTTGAACCCTCACCTATATCAATAAGAGCAACTCCCATTCTTCTATCTTCATCATCTAAAACTGCTTTAGCTGAGGCATAAGCATTTAAAAGCATATGTTCAACTTCAACTCCAGCTCTATTTACAACCTCTACAAGTTTTTCTACTTCTGCTTCATCTATATAGATTAGATGAACATCCCCTTGTATCTCTTTTCCAACAGTTCCTATTGGATTTTTTATAATTCCAGAGTTATTTACTCTTATATTATATATCTCTTTCTTTAAAATTCTCTCTTTTCCACTAAGTAGTTCATGAGCTGACATTCTAAAAAGAGTTTCTACCTCTTTTTCACTTATCTCTTTTTCTTCAAACTGATATTTCATATTTGTAGTTCTTGATTTTATAGCTTCACCGCTGATCCCTATAGATACTTTTTCTATATTTTCACCAGTTTGATCTCTCAATTGCCCTAAAACATATGATACACACTGACTAAGCTCCTCAGGATTTTCTATAACAGATTTTTTCATTCCTCTACTTGGAACTTCTGCATAGCCTAAGACTTTTAATTGCGATCCATCACTAGATAGTTCTCCAATGACAGCTTTTATCTTCATATTTCCAATGTCCAATGCTGTTTTTACTATACTATCTCTCTTACTTATCACCGCTTTTTTCACCTACACTTTTTACTATGAAATCGTTAAATCTCAAGTCTATATATTCTATCTTCTTAGTTTTTATTAGTTCAGAATACAGTGTTTCTACAACTTTATATTTTTCCTTCTCTACTTTTTCATTGGTTTTTATAATTGTACCATCTATCAAGATCATCTCTATGCAATCTTTATCTTTACGATAAATCTGAGATACAAGATCTTTTAAAAGAAATCCATCTATCAGATCAAGTATATTTTTTAGTTGAGAGATCTCCTCTTTTTTCTCAGCAACAATAAGCGGAATATCTTTCTTGGTATTCTCATTAAATGTACCAAATATTATCCCATCACTATCTACTAAATAAATGCTATTCTTTACTTGAGCATAGTAGGATAATTCCTTCTCCTCTACAATTATTTTAAGTTCTCCCAATGAATTGTTCTCAAATTTTATATCTTTTACTCTTACATCTTTTTTAAGTTCTTTTTCCAGCTTTGAAAAATCCAAATCCCATATGTTACTATTATAAATAGTCTTTCCTAGTTCTGTCAATTCTAATAATAATATTTTTGGATTTCCCACTATATCTACTTTATTTATTTTAAAATAATCTAAAGTTAAAAACTTTGAAGGAATAGAAAAAACTAACCAACTTATTCCTAATAAAGTGAAAGTTCTTATTATAAATCCCAAAAAAATCCCCTCACTTATTATAATTATAATCTATTTTTTAAAAGTATCTACCATAATTTTTACAACATCATCGTAACTATACCCTTTTAATGTTGCTAAATCTGGTATAAGACTTGTTTTAGTCATTCCTGGTAGAGTATTTACCTCTAAGAAATATAGTTCATTATCTTTTAAAAGAAAATCACTTCTTGAAATTCCTTTTAATCCTAAAACTTCATGAACTTTAATGGCATTTTTTAAAGCTTCATCATAAGCTTTTTTATCTATCTTAGCGGGATATTCATGTACTGAACCACCTAGAGCATATTTAGACTCATAGTCATAAAACTCATTTTTAGGTATTATTCTTAAAACTCCAAGTCCTTCCCCATTTATAACTCCAACAGTAAGTTCATCCCCTGCTATCATCTCTTCTATAACAATCTTTTTATCTCCTAAAGCTTCCACTGCTTTTTTAGCTTCATCTTCATTGTTACAGAAATATATTCCTACACTTGATCCCTCAAGAGCTGGTTTTATTACTACTGGATATGAATCTATATCTTTTACATTTTCAAAACTTTTTGGAGTTTTTATTCCAGCTGCTGCAACTAATTTTTTAGTAAGCATTTTATCCATAGCAACTCCACTTGCTGTAGCTCCAGATCCTGTATATGCCTTTCCTAGCATATCCAATAATCCTTGTACTCTCCCATCTTCTCCAAATCCACCATGAAATGCTAAATATGCAAAATCATACTCATTATCTGTAAAAGCAGAGATCAAATTATTTTCATTTACATCTACTCCATAGGCATCATAACCTTGTTTTAATAGACTTTCTAATATTGCTTTACCACTATTTAAAGATACTTCTCTTTCAGAAGAGATTCCTCCCATAAAAACTGCTATCTTCAAAATTAAGCCCCCTATCTTCTTTCTTCACCTTTAACTATGATAATCTCCTCTTCAAGAGCTATATCATATTTCTCCTTTATTGTTTTCTTTACAAGTTTTAAAATATTTGAAATATCTTCAAAAGTTGCATTTCCTCTATTTACTATGAAGTTAGGATGCTTTTCTGATATTTGAGCCCCTCCAATCATAGTTCCTTTCAAACCAGCTTCAGATATTAATCTCGCTGAGAAATCTCCCTTAGGATTTTTAAAAGTGCTTCCTAGATTTGGAAGATCAAGAGGTTGTTTACTCTCTCTCAATGCTTGAATCTCTATTACTTTTTTTAGATCAAATCCATCTTGAAACTTAAATGTAGCATTTATAATTATCCAATTTTTTTGTTGTATCTCTGTATGTCTATATGAAAAATTTATATCCTCTTTCTTAATTCTTCTTATTTCATGATTTTCATCAAAGATCTCTATTTCAGAGATACAATCAAAGATCTCACTTCCATAAGCTCCACCATTCATATATACAAGTCCTCCAACACTTCCAGGAATCCCTGCAAGATTTTCTAAACCTGTATAATTATTTTTATTCATAAAGGCTATTAACTTATTGAAGTCAAGTCCTGCTCCTACCTCTACAACTCCTCTTTCAATCTCTTTTATCTCATTAAAATTTTTAGTAGAAACAAAAGTCATATCTAAATTTCCATCATCTATAAGAGTATTAGTTCCATTTCCTAAAAGAAATATATTTTCATTATTTTCTATTATCTCTTTAAGTTCATTTTTATCTTCTACTACTATAAATTTTTTTGCTACTCCTCCAACCTTCATATTTGAATGTTGCTTCATTACATAATTCTCAAAAACTTTCATTATCTAATTTTCCCTTCTAATTTATCTGCTATTCTATGTGCTATCTTAGAAATATCTCCAGCTCCCATAAACATAAATACTTCATGCCCTTCACAGTTCAATACTCTCTCATCTACTTTTTCTGGATTTTTTTCTATGATAACCTTCTTATTATTTAATACTTTTCCTAAATCCTCTACTGTTACACCAAATTCATCTTTTTCTCCAGCAGCATATATAGGTAAAATTATTACCTCATCTGCTCCAACAAAAGCATCATTAAAGCTATTTAAAAGGAATTTTACTCTACTGTAACGATGTGGTTGAAAAATCACAGTAATCTTTTCATTTTCAATAGTTTGTGCTCCTTGTAGTGTAGCTTTTATCTCTGTTGGGTGGTGTGCATAGTCATCTATAACTTTTATTCCTAGCTCTTTATCATTGAAAAGAATATCATATCTTCTCTTAGATCCTTTAAAATGAGTTAAAGCTTTTCCTAAATAATCCTCTTCAACACCAAATTTCTTTGCAAGATATATAACTGGTAGAGAGTTTAGTATATTGTGATTTCCTGGAACTGATAGAGTATAGTTACCTACTAACTCCCCTTTTATATAAACATCATAGTTTATCTTTCCATCTTCAACCTTTATATTTCCACCATAAATATCTGCACTTTTATCTTTTATACTATAAGTTTTTATCTTGTCACTATTTTTTCCTAAAGCAACATTTTTTAGGTTTTCACAATCTATACAAACAATAACCTCTTTCTCTGTTTGATCCATAAATTGAGAGAATGATTTATTGATATTTTCTAGACAACCATGAGTATCTAAATGATCCTCTTCAATATTTGTAATTATTGAATATATAGGATTCATATATAGGAATGAGTTGTCACTTTCATCAGCTTCAGCTATAAAATACTTTGATTTTCCCGGTTTAGCATTTGATCCAATCTCTGGAAGTATTCCTCCAACTACTATTGTTGGATCTTTTTCTAACATTACTGTTGACATCATTGAACTTGTTGTAGTTTTTCCATGTGTCCCTGCAACTGCTATTCCAGTTTCATCATTTAATAACATAGCCAAAAGTTCTCCTCTTTTAACTATTTTTATTCCATTGTCCATAGCGTATTTATACTCTGAATTATCTTTTTTTATAGCACTAGATGCTATTACCATATCACTATCTTTTACATGTTCAGCTTCATGAGTATTATATACAGTAATTCCCATACTCTCAAGTTCTTCTGTAACATAACCTCTAGTAAGATCAGCTCCCTTTACATCATAACCTTTTATCTTCATGATTTTAGCTAATCCACTCATTCCTATACCATTTATTCCTATAAAGTAAATCTTTTTCATCAATCTAATTCCTCCAAATATCTAAATTGTTAATTATTTTTTCCACTGCATTTGATTTCTTCAAAGCTCTTACTCTAACTTTCATAGACTTTAAAACTTCTTCATTTTTAATTAATTCAAGAGCCTTTTCAATTGCTAAATCTGCCTCAGCATTTGTATAAACTAGTGCTGAATTATTTTCTTCTAAGATTTTTGCATTATCATATTGCCCAACTTTTAAAGAATTATATGGAATTATAATTGATGGTTTTTCTAACTCTATAATCTCTGAAATAGTCAATGCTCCAGCACGACATATTATAAGATCCGCTGCTGCCATTATATTTATCATATTGTTAAAATATGGTTTAACTGTGTCTGACATCTTTGTTTTAACTATCTTTGTTGTAATTTCATCATAATTTTTATCCCCAGTTGCCCAATATACTCTAAGTTTTTTATCTTCTAAAAATTTATCCCAATTTTTTATAACTGCATCATTTATATCTTTAGCACCAAGACTTCCTCCAGTTATAAGGATAACTCTCTCTCCATCTTCAAGTTTTAATCTCTCTTTCTCCTCATTTTCACTTACATAGTTAATCTCTTCTCTCAATGGATTTCCAGTTACTTCAAACTTTCTTTGATATTTTATTGGAATATCATCATATGTTTTATCAAAAGCTAAGAAAGTTTTCTCTGCAAATTTATAAAACACCTTATTTGTCCAACCTAAATTTGCATTTTGTTCTTGCAGGTATATTTTCTTTCTCAATAAAATTCCACCGATTATTACAGGAACAGATATATAGTTTCCAAATCCTATTATAGCATCTGGCTTCTCTCTATACACTATTTTTATCCCTTCCCATACACCTTTTAAATACTTTAAAATAGTTTTTATAGTTCTTGGTGGTTTTATATCCAATCCTATAAATCTAAATCCTGCTTCTGGAACAATATCCTTTTCCATTCTAATACTTGTCCCTACAAAAAGCACATCTATATTCTTTATTTTTAATCCTTCAGCAACAGCAAGAGCTGGATATATATGCCCTCCTGTGCCTCCAGTTGTTAAAATTACTTTTTTCAAATTTTTCACCTTCCAAAGATTTCTCTCACTAGCTCTTTAAATACCTCTCCACGATGTTCAAAGCTTTTAAATTGATCAAAACTTGAAGTCGCTGGTGAAAGTAGAACTATTTCTTCGTTATCTTTATCCAATCTCTCTTTCATATTTAATAGACAATTTTTCATATCTCTTAATAGATAAATTTTGTCTTTGTCATATCCATTTTCTAAAAGCATATCATTCAATTGATCTGCTATATCTCCTATTAAATAAACCTCTTTTACATTTGCTTTTATCAATTCTATTAGAGGCAACCAATCCAGTTTTTTGTCAAATCCACCACAAATAAGAATGCAATTTTTAAAAGCTTCCACTGCAAATTTTGTAGAATCTATATTTGTTCCCTTAGAATCATTTATAAATTTGATTTTTCCATAATTAAAAAACTCTTCCATTCTATGTTCTATATTTCCAGTAGTATAAAGGAACTCTCTTATTTTTTCATCACTTATATTTAATATCTTTGCTATTGCCACAATAAACAGAACATTTTCTCTATTATGCTCACCTTTTAAAGTTAGTTTTGAACACTTTAAAATTTCAATGTCATCTTTATAAAGTATATCATTTTTTATAGAGAAATCACAATTATTATTATTTTTTCCTATAAAAATTTTTTTACCACTCACAAAATTTGATCTTTTTATAATCTCTTCTGAATCATTGTTTAAAATAAAATAATCAGACAGAGTTTGATTTTTTCCTATATTAAATTTTGTATCATAATACTCTTCTACGCTCTTATATCTCGAAAGATGATCTGGAGCTAAATTTATAACTAGAGCTATATCAGCTTTAAAACTATCAAGATTCTCCAATTGATATGAACTAAGTTCTAAAACTATATAGTCTAAATCATCATTTTTCAGTAATAGATCTGCAAATGATACCCCTATATTTCCAGCATATTCAGCTTTATATCCTACATACTTTAAAAGCTCTGTAACCTTTGTTGTAGTTGTTGTTTTTCCATTTGTCCCTGTTATAGCTATTATTTTGCTCTTTTTACCCATATATTTTAGCATATATCTATAACTTAATTCAATTTCATCTATAACTTCAATACCTTTTCTCTTAGCCTCAAGTACAAGTTCATTATATGGCACTCCTGGACTTTTTATAAAAATCTCTATCTCATCTAAATACTTCAATCCCTCTTTAGAAGATACTCCCTTTTTATCATCTACTAAAATTACATCATATCCTATTTTTTCTAGTAATCTATATGCTCCTAAGCCACTTACACCTGCTCCAAATACCATAGCTTTTTTCATCTGTATCACTTCTCCCATAATAGACGTAAAACCACGGTATTATCCGTGGTTCTATTTTATAATATTCCTCTCATTCTAACTATTCCCAATGCTATTATTCCAAATATCAATGTAGTTATCCAGAATCTCATTGTTACCTTTGTTTCAGCAAGTCCTATTAATTCAAAGTGATGATGAATAGGTGCCATCTTAAATACTCTCTTTCCTCTAAGTTTGAAAGATCCAACTTGAATTATTACTGACAGTGCCTCTACAACAAAGATTATTCCAATCACTGGTAAGATAAGTTCCTGTTTTAAAAGAATTGCTACAACTCCTAAAACTCCTCCCAATGTTAAAGATCCTGTATCTCCCATAAATATCTGTGCAGGATAGAAGTTATACCATAAAAATCCTAATCCAGCTCCACATATAGTTGATAAAAATACTGTCATCTCTCCTGATCCAGCTATATAATAAAGATTTAAGTGCTCACTTAAATTTACATTTCCTGTAAAATATGAGATTACTCCAAGAATACTAGAACAGATAATCATAGGCATTATTGCCAATCCATCAAGTCCATCTGTTATATTTACTGCATTAGATGTTCCCATTAAAATTATTATTACAAAAAGCAACATTCCTATACTTCCTAGATAAAGCATACTTCCTGAAAGAAGTGGATTTATTATTGATAGATCTAATCCCTTATCCCCTGTTAAACCTAGGAAATATACAAAACACCATACTAAGCTTCCTATAATTCCTTGTCCTAATAATTTTTTCTTTCCTGAAAGTCCCTTTTTATTTACAGTAAATTTTTTATAATCATCTATAAATCCTATTGAAGCAAATCCCAACATAGAAATCAATAACAAGATTATAAAGCTATTTGAAATATCTGATACAATCAGATTTGTTATAAGCATAACAATTACAATTAAAACTCCACCCATTGTAGGTGTTCCCTTTTTTGAAAGGTGTGAAGCTGGTCCATCATCTCTTATTTTTTCCCCAAACTTCTTCACTTTTAAATAATTAATAAATGGTTTTCCAAAAATTAAAACTAACAAAAATGATAGTGTAAAACTTATAAAACTTCTTAAATATATAGACTTTAGGAATTCTAAACTCTCAAAATACTCTCCTATTAAATATAACATCTTTTTTTCTGCTCCTCACTATTTTATTATCTCTTCTAATTTCATACCACGAGAACCTTTTAATAAAACTGCTATTTTTTCAATTTCATTAGCTATTAATTTAACTATGTTCTCTTTATTATTAAAACATCTTATTTTATCATTTTTTTCTAACAGATCATAAGCTTTTTTCATTCTCTCTCCATAAAGATATATTTTATCACATTTTATAGAAAGAGCCTTTTCAATTATCTCTCTATGAAACTCTATCTCTTTTTCTCCTAACTCTAACATATCCCCTAAAACCACAATCTTTTTCATGTTGTTATAAAGTTTATCAAAGGTATTTAGTGAATATTCCATAGATATTGGACTAGCATTATAAGCATCGTTAATATAGATTAAATTTTCTTTTTCTATCTTTTGAAATCTCATAGGAGTAAGATGAAGATTTTTTAATCCCTCTTTTATCTCTTCAGAAGTCAAATCAAATCTTTTTCCTATAGCTATTGCTATCCCTGCATTTAAAGCATTATGTTTTCCATTTAAATTTAAAATATACTCACTATTTTCTACTTTAAAACTCATTCCATCATTACTATCTATAAAATCTTCTATAACAAAATTATTTTCTCTACTAAATCCAATTTTATTTCCTACAACATTTTTTAAATATTGATCATCACCTATAATATAAGTATTTTCTGAAGAAACATAATTTAATAATTCAGTTTTAGCTTTAAAAACATTTTCCCTTGTTTTTAAGAACTCCAAATGAGAGTCTCCTATATTAGTTATAACACCTATATCCGGTTTAGCTATACTAGATAATAGATCAATCTCTCCAAAGTCACTCATACCCATCTCAAGCACTACAATTTCATCTTTTTCCTTTAATTGTAATATTGTAAATGGTAATCCAATATGGTTATTATAATTTCCTTCTGTTTTTTTAGTTATATACTTTCTAGAAAGAACAGAGTATATCATATCCTTAGTAGTTGTTTTTCCATTACTTCCTGTAATTGCTATTACCTTTAATCCTAAAGCTTCTCTATACTCTTTTGCAAATTTTTGCATAAATTCAACTGTATTCAAAACTTTAAAAACTCTTTTATCATCACCTAAATAGTTATCAGCTACTACAATAGAAGCTCCCTTTTCTAAAACCTCATTAATATATTTGTTTCCATTATTTATAGCAAAAAAAAGATCTCCCTTTTGAACTTTTCTACTGTCCATAATAATATTTTCTATTTTATCTAAATTTAATTGCTCTCTTATTCCTAATAAATTATCAAGAATTAAAAAGAGTTTATTCATTTTTCATCGCCTTCTCTTTCTATTTCTATTTTAGTTTCAATGCAAAATCATATAAAGAGTTATAAATTTCTACTTTTCTATCTCCTAATTTTTCAAGAGTTTCCATTCCATGTCCAGTTTTAACTAAAATAGAAGTTAATCCTGCATTGAATCCAGCATCAATATCAGCTAATGTATCTCCTATCATATATGAATTTTCTACATCTATATTTAAATCTTTAATTGCTGCATCTAACATTCCTGTTTTAGGTTTTCTGCATTGACATTCTACTTTATATTTTCCAATCCCCTTTTCTGGGTGATGTGGACAATAATAAAATTTCTCTATATTAACTCCATACTCATTTAATCTATCATTAATATAATTGTTTAATTTTATTAAATCATCCTCTGTATAAAATCCTCTAGCTATTCCAGATTGATTTGTTACAACTGCTAAAGTATATCCCAATGAAGAAAATATTTTTAATGCATCAACTACATTTTTTTCAAACTCAAAATCTTCTATTTTATGTAAATAATCTTTCTCTACATTTATTGTTCCATCACGATCTAATAAGATTGCTTTTTTTTTCATTATCCTATATAATCCCTTCATTTTACTAAATTTATCGTACTATAAGATGATACCTCATATTTTACTTTTTGTATATAGCTTTTTTTAATTATTTCCAAGAAAAATTATTTGACTTTAAATTTAGCTTTTGCAATATTAAACTATAATTTCCAAAAGTAGAGGAGTGCAAACAACTACTATTTTTGAGACACAGAAACGGAGTTTCTGTGATCCTTAAAGCTATATTAGCAAAACTTATATTATCCCTAACATCAAGTTGACGTAATTTGGAAGTGAATATTAGAAGCCCTTAGCGAAATGAAGTTAAGAAAATGCAACGTGTTTGAGGCGTAGCCGAGTTTTGCATTTTCAACGGAATGAGCAATAGGGATTCTTTATTCACTGACATGGAGACAACTTGATGTTAAAAAAGAATAGGGATAACTTAACTTGACTAATAATCGCTAACTACAAAGGTACTTTGTCAAAACCTAGCAATGTGCTAGATAACTGAGCTTAGTTAGCTAAATTATAGTTTATAAATATTCAATTTTTATATTTAAGCTTTCTAAATCTTGAAAAAATTTAGGATATGATTTTTCCACTGCCTCTGCCCCATCAATAATTATAGGTTTTTCTAACACTGTTCCAGCTATAGCTAAACTCATTACTATTCTATGATCCTTATGCCCAAAAACTTCTATATTCCCTAAATAATTTTTCTTTCCTAAAATTTTAATTTCATCCTCAGTTGTTTCTATCTCTACCCCTAATTTTTTTAACTCCTCTTCCATTGCAGAGATTCTGTCACTCTCTTTAAGACGAAGTCTGCCAGCATTAAATGTCTTAAACTCTCCCTTTCCATACATAGCTAGTACATTTAAAATAGGTCCAAGATCTGGACAATCTCCTAAATCAATTTCACAACCTTTTACTTTGCCTTTGTGAATTAGATACCCTTCCTCAATCTCCTCTATTTTAACTCCACTTTTCTTTAAAATATCTATAATTGCCTTATCTCCCTGTTTAGAATTATGTTTAACTCCAGTGCATTTCAGATCATTATTCAAAGCACCTAATACAGCAAAAAATGCCAGTTGTGAAAAATCTCCCTCAACTTTATAATCCTTTGCTCTGTATTTTTGTCCCCCTTGAATTTCAAATCTTAAAGGTGTAACTTTATTTATAGTAATGCCAAACTCTTTTAAAACTTCCATTGTCAAATCTATATATGAAGCTGATTCAAAAGGTGGATTTATATTGATAATCGAGTTTTCTTCTAAAAGTGGCAAAGTAAATAGAAGTCCACTTATAAATTGAGAGCTTATATTTCCATCAATAAAATACTCTTTTGCTTTTATTTTCCCTTCTATTTCAATCTTATCTTCATCTTGAAAATAATATAGATTTTGTTCTTTAAAAATTTTTTCATATATTTTTTGTGGTCTTTTTAATAGTCTATTTTTACCAATAAAACTAATTTTCTCTCCTGTTAAAGAAAATATTGGTATAAAAAATCTAAGTGTAGATCCTGACTCATTACAATCAATTATATTATCTTTTAAACTATAAAAATTTTCTATTCCCTCTACTATTAATCTATCTTTTTCACATTGGATATTAGCTCCAAGTTTTCTCATTCCATCAATAGTAGCTAAAATATCATCTGAATAATCTAAATTACTTATTATACTTTTTCCATTAGCTAAAGATGCACATATTATTGCCCTATGCCCCATACTTTTAGATGATGGAATTTTTATTTCTCCACTACATTTTGATGGATAAATCTTAATTTTCATCTATCTCTTCCTTTCTCATAAACATATAACCATATCTCATACATAAAAGATCTAAAATTCCAAAGGCTACAACTGAATCAACTACAACTCTTGCTCTGTGAATAATAGCTGGATCATGTCTCCCCTCAATATTAAATTTTATATTCTCATGTTTAGAAATATCTATGCTCTCTTGTTCTTTGTAAATTGATGGTGTAGGTTTTATTGCTGTTTTTATTATTATAGGCATTCCATTGGAAATTCCACCATTGATTCCACCATTATTATTGCTCTTAGTTTTTACCTCTCCATTTTCATTATAGTAAAAGCTATCATTTGCCTCACTACCAAACATATCAGTTATTGAAAATCCTGCTCCAAACTCTACCCCTTTTACTGCTGGAATAGAAAATAGCAGATGTGATAAAATACTTTCAATAGAATTAAAATAAGGTTCTCCAACTCCACTAGGAACTCCTATCACTGCTGTTTCTAAAATTCCCCCTACTGAATTTAGATTTTTTCCTGCCTCTTCTATTACTCTTTTCATATTTTCCTCTTTTTCATTGTCAAAAACAGGAAAATATCTGTTATTTACAGCCTCTATCTCTCTCTTTAACTCTTCTCCATCTAATGAAAAATTTCTATCTCTTTCATCTTTACATTTCAATATATGTGTTCCTAAAACTATCCCTTTTTCCCTCAATATTTGAATACATATTGCCCCTACTGCTACCAATGGAGCTGTAATTCTCCCTGAAAAATGTCCCCCACCTCTAAAATCTTGATATCCTAGATATTTTTTTTCAGCTGTATAATCAGCATGTGATGGTCTCATTAAATCTCTAGTTTTCTCATAATCTTTGCTTTTTTGAGCTTTATTTTCTATCATAATACACAGTGGTGTCCCTGTTGTATATCCATTAAAATATCCACTAACTATTTTAAAATCATCTTCCTCATGTCTTTGAGTTGAGATTTTTCCCTTAGGTTTTCTCTTATCAAGTTGCTCTTGAATAAATTCAGTATCTAATTTTATTCCAGGAGCTAATCCATCAATTACAACTCCTATCATACTTCCATGAGATTCACCAAAAAGACTTAATTTTATACTATTTCCAATTACACTTTGCATAATATCTCCTAATCTAAATATTTTCTACATTGTTCAAAAGTTTCATCACTTAAATATGCACTTCCTAACTCCTTTACTTTTACAAGAGTTATCTTAGAACTATCAGCTTTTTTATCTTTAACCATCAACTTAAAAACTTTTTCCCTATCGTAGTTAATATCTGTTCTTATATTTAACTTCTCAATAATTTTTTTTGTTCTCTCTCTTAAATTATTATCCTCAATCATAGGCAACATTCCCAAAGCTACTGCCTCTCCATGTAAAAGCTCATTAAAATTAAAATATCCCTCTATTCCATGTCCTATTGTATGTCCAAAATTCAATATTTTTCTTAAACTTTGCTCTCTCACATCTTTTTCCACAACATCTTTTTTTACTAAGATAGATTTTATAATTATATCTCTATATCTCTCTTTAATATCTCCAATTTCAAAAAGTTCAAATATCTCTCTATCATAAATTAATCCTGCTTTTAAAGCCTCTACCATACCATTATTATAATCTCTCTCTGATAAAGTTTCTAAAGTTTTAAAATCAATAAATACTTTCTTAGGTTGATAAAAAGCACCAATTATATTTTTTGTATCTCCTAAATTAATAGCAGTTTTTCCCCCTATTGAACTATCTATTTGAGAAAGAGTGGTAGTTGGAATATTGATAAAATCTATTCCTCTCATATAGGTAGAAGCACAGAATCCTGCTAAATCTCCTATAACTCCACCACCTAAAGCGACTATCAGATCTTTTCTATGAAAGTTACTTTCTAAAAGTTTTCTACATATTCTTTCATATGTTGAAAAACTTTTTGATTGCTCCCCCTGCTCAACAACTATTATCTCTCCCATAGGACATTGACTTAACAATATATCTCCATACTCTTTAGGAACTCCACTATCAGTTATTATCATAACTTTTCTATTGAGATCAATATATTCTCCAACTCTATTTAAAATTCCATCTTCTATTAAAATATCATAGCTATTCTCTTTTAAATCTACTGAAATTTTCATTTTTCACCTCTACTACTTCACTAATATTTTAATTTTATCAGAGATTCAGTTTTTCTACAAGAAGTTGTATTTTCTCCAGCTCTTTCTTTTCTAGATGTACTATAAAAAAAATGATATAATATATTATAAATTAACAATATAAGGGGTTTTTATTATGAATAAAATTGAAAAAGCTAGAGTTAAAATCAATGAAATAGACAGAGAGATTGCTTCTCTTTTTGAAGAGAGAATGAAAGCGGTAGAAGATGTTATCAGCTATAAAATAGAAAATAATCTTCCTATCTTTGATGAAAAAAGAGAACAAGAGGTTATTAAAAAAAATTCTTCTCTTATACAAGAGGAAAAATATAAAAAATATTATGTTGAGTTTATTCAGATGATGATGGATATCTCTAAAAAATATCAAAAAGAGATATTGGAGAAAAAATAATATCTTTAAGGAGAATAGATGAAAAAAAGATATTTAATTTATTTTACAACAATTTTAACTTTTCTAATTCTTCTTATTTTCTATAAAAAATCAAATAATAAAGAGTTAGAGTCCTCTATTATTTACAATAAAATTTTAAATTACTCTATTACTAAAAATTTAGAGAAGCTTTCTATTGATAATAATTTTCAAAAAAATTCAGCTGAAGATTATTTTTTTAGAGGATTAAAAAGTTACTATAATAATGATTTTTTACAAGCTAAAGAGCTGTTACGGCATTCTGAATTAAAAAATAGCAAAGATTCTATTTTAAAGCTATATCTTAACTTTTTTATTAATAACTGTATTTATAAATTAAGTGGAAGTGGTGATCTTCAAAGAATCAGATATATTATAGATAGTATTGATAAATATCCTATTTTAGCCAATGATATCAACTTTATTTGGGAAAATTTCTCTACTATCCTATCAAATAAAAAAGATAGAAAAACAGCTATATATCTACTTGAAAAATATATAAAGGATTCAGATAATACAACTCCAGCAAATAAGTTAAAATTAAAAGGTTATGTTGCTATATTTAAGATGATGAATAAAAATTATGCTGAAAGTATCTATCTTTTTTATGATATTATCTCAGAATCTGAAAATATAAAGGATATCAATTTAAGAAATAGTATTAAAATTAAAGCTTATGAATATATTGGAAATATGCACTTTATACTACATGATTATGAAACTGCTATTGAAAAATATAATCTTGCTATTAATATTCCTATGAAAGATCAATATGAAAATGCCTCTTCTAAATATGGTGCTTATACCAATAGAACTGCTAGTTATATTCAATTAAAAAAATACTCCACTGCAAGGGAATATTCTAAGAAAACTTTAGAAATTATACCTTTTCTCCCTGATAAAATTGTAGATGGAGTTAAAATTTTTGTTTATAATAATCTTGCTAGAATTGAGCTCTATCAAAATAATTTAGAGAAAGCAAAGGAATATTTAAAATTATGTGATGAACTTTTATATCAAAATAAAAATATGGGAATCTTAAATAATGATGTTTTTGTAGAGCTGTCCTACTGTGAATTATATATTGAGGAGAAAAATTATCTATTGGCAGAAAAACTTTTAGAAGAGATTTCAATTAAAAATAGTATTAATCAGCTAGGTTTTGAAAGTGAAATTTATTCTTTGCAAATGGAGTTATATGAAAAAACTAAAGAGTTCGATAAATACTCAATAGCACATGAAAAACTAATTCATGTAAATAGAGAGTTTGATTTTCAAGTAAAAAAAGATTATCTAAAGTTTATTGAAAAATCTTTTATTGCTGATCAATTAAAGGAGCAAGAGAAAATATCTAATTTAAAAATTAGGCTTTTGATCTATTCTATTTTAATTATAACAGCATTTATATTTTTCCAAATTACAAGAATATCTAGATTAAAGAAGAATAACTTCATAGATCAACTTACTAATGTTTATAATCGTAAATATTTAAAAAAGATTTTAGAAAATTTAGATAAAAAAAATTCTAAATCTATTGAAATTGGAGTTTTAATGTTGGACATTGATTATTTTAAAAAATACAATGACAATTATGGACATATTCAAGGAGATTATGTTATTAAAAGTGTTGCTGAGATTTTAAATTCATCTATTGAAAGGGGAGATTGTGTAATTAGATATGGTGGAGAGGAGTTTTTAATAATATTAAAAAACAGAAACTCTCTTGATCTTGAAAATATCTATATGAAAATTTTTAAAAGGTTAGAAGAAAAAAATATTCCTCATAAATTTTCTTTAGTCTCTGATCATATTACTTTAAGTGTTGGTGGAGCTAAAAATATTGTAAAAAATTCTACTGATCTTTCTAATTTAATTAATGATGCAGACTCTTCTTTATATCAGTCAAAGGAGAGGGGAAGAAATAGATTTACTCTATTTGAAAATCACAACTAAAAAAATTTTTCTTGACTTTTTAGATGTATATATAGTATCATTAGCTATAAAAAAATTAAATTAGGTAAAATAATGGAAACATTATGGCACAAAGCTATAGGGTCTTTAAAATGACAGCCAGTTGCAACTAAAAGAAGTTATACTTCTTTCTTCGTTGCAACTTTTTTTATTTTAAACTTTAGGAGGAAATTATGAAATTTTCATATAGTGATATTGGAAAAGGAAAAACTATAATTTTTGTTCACTCTTATCTTTGGGATAAAGAGATGTGGCAACCTCAACTTGAGTTTTTTAAAGATAATTTTAGATGTATTGCTATTGATCTTCCTGGACATGGCAACTCTTTATTTAATAATATTTCATCTCTAAGTGAATTAGCAAAAGAGATTAAAAATTTTATAGATGGTTTAAATATTGATAACTATATCTATGTAGGACTTTCTGTTGGTGGAATGTTAGCTCCATATATTTACAATATAGATAAGGATAAAATCTCTAAATTAGTTATTATGGATTCTTTTTCTGGAGATGAACCAATAGAGATGAAACAACTTTATTTTTCAATGTTAGATACTATTGAGAGAGAGGGAAAAATATCTGAAGAGTTAGCAAATAAAATAGCTTCTATCTTTTTTTCTCCACAAATAGATAAAAATTCTCAACTTTATTTAAATTTTTTAAAAAAATTAAAAGGATTCTCTAAAGATAACTTGAAATATATTGTACAGTTTGGAAGAGTTATTTTTGGAAGAGAAAATTCATTAGAGCTTTTAAAAAATATTCAAATCCCAACATATTTTATTACTGGAGAGTTTGATATTCCTAGACCTTTTCATGAAGCTGAGCTTATGTCTAAATACGTAGCTAATTCAAAATTAATTAAGATATCTAAAGCTGGACATATCTCTAATCTTGAAAACTCTTATGAAACTAATAAAATATTATTTAATATCTTTAATTCTTAAAAAGGAGACAATATGAAAAAATTATTTTTATTCTTTATAACTATATTTGTTATGGGATGTACAAATGCAAATACAACTAATTCTACTAATAAAGCAACTACGCCAACAACAGCTAGAAGCAGAGAAAATATAATCTACGAAAGTGTAATAGCAACTATTTTATACAATAATGCAGATTACATAAATTCTAAAATTCATACTTCAAAAACAAAAACACATACAAAATCAAAAACTGATACTGATATTTTTTCAACAACTGCATCTCTTGGAAACTCTAGCATAGATAGTGATATCTTTGGAAAAATGTCTAGTAGTTCTGGAAATACAAGTGTTACAAATACTAAGATTCACTCTAAAACAAAGAGCAAATCTACAAGTACAAGTGTAGGAGTATCTTCTGGACTTTGGTTCTAATTTACCAATTGAATAGGCAAAATAATGGAAACATTATGACGCAAAACTATAGGGTCTTTAAAATGACAGCCAGCTGCAAGAAAATTTTTAACTTGCAGCTTTTTTATTACAAAAATTATTTTATTTAAATACAGGAGGAATATAATGATTAAAAAAATATTACTAGGAATGACAACTTTATCTTGTGTAGCTTTAGCATCTCAAGATACAAATCTATATCTGAAAACTGGAGCTGATATCTGGCAAAAATTTGATGTAATAACTCCAAGAGATAGTGAAACTATCAATAGAAAAAAAGCTGATAGAATGGGATATGAACTTACTATTGAAGCTACTAGAGAGATCTATCCTAACTTAGAATTTGGTGCTGGTATCTCTTATCAAGATCATGGTTCTACAAAATCATTAGTTGATAGAGAATATGATGTTAAATTAGATATGCCTAAATTTTCATCTGTACCTATTTATTTAGTTACTAAATACAATATACCTACAAATTCAAATATTAAACCTTACTTAAAAGCTGATTTAGGATACTCATTTAATCACAGCAGTGGAAGTTTTAAAGTAACTGAATATGATCCAGAAGAAACTAGAAAATTCTCTTCTGATATAAAAAATGGATTATATTTTGGAGTGGGAGCTGGAGTTGAATACAATAACTTTATTGCTGATTTAATGTACAAAGTCAACAAGGCTAAATTTGAAGCAATTTCTTCTCAAGGAGAGAAAGCAAAAGAGGACTTTGATTACTCAAGAGTTACTCTTTCTGTGGGATATAAATTTAACTTCTAATTATATTTAAGCTAAAAAGAGTTATTACAATGAGAAAATCTCCTCTTGTAATAACTCTTTTTTATTATCTAATTTTACTTACAACTTTTAGAGCATGAGCTACAATTTTCATTGCAACCTTTACCCTTTTTTTTATTTCTATATATATACACAACAGAAAAAATCAGATATATAAAAATTACACCTAATAAAATTATACTAAATAGATTCATCCTTCTCTCCTAAAGAATCATTCCAATAATTCTTATAATAAATGCCACTATCCAAGCTATTAAAAATTGTCCTAGAGCTACTATTGTTGCCCATTTTCCACCAAGTTCTTTCTTAACTGATGCCACTGCTGCTATACAAGGAGTGTATAATAAGCAGAATACCAATAAACTTGCTGCTCCTGTTGTACTTAACATATCCAATAGAGTTTTTGTATCTCCAAATAAAACTGACAATGTAGAAACTACACTTTCCTTCGCCATAACTCCACTTATTAGAGCAGTTGAAATTCTCCAATCTCCAAAACCTAAAGGTTTAAAAATAGGTGCTATCCAACCAGCAACTTTTGCTAAGATGCTATTGTGAGAACTTTCTACAACATTAAAATGAATATTGAATGTTTGTAGTACCCATATTACAATAGTTGCCACAAAAATAACTGTAAAGGCTCTTTGTAAGAAATCCTTTGCTTTCTCCCATAATAGATGAGCAACATTTTTTGTTCCAGGCATACGATAATTAGGTAACTCCATTACAAATGGTACTGCTTCCCCTTTAAACAGAGATTTTTTCATTAAAAGAGCCATTAATATTCCTACAAATATTCCTATAAAATATAGTATTACCATTACTAAAGCTCCTGATTTTGGAAAAAACAGTGCTGTAAAAAATCCATATATTGGAAGTTTAGCTGAACAACTCATAAAAGGAGTCAATAATATTGTCATCTTTCTATCTCTCTCTGATGGTAGAGTACGGCTTGCCATTACCCCAGGAACTGTACAACCAAAACCTACAAGCATGGGAACAATACTTCTTCCTGAAAGTCCTATCTTTCTTAAAAGTTTATCCATTACAAAGGCTACTCTTGCCATATATCCACTATCTTCAAGCATAGACAAGAAAAAGAAAAGAGTTACTATAATTGGTAAGAAACCAACTACACTTCCTACCCCATTAAAGATTCCATCTATAATTAAAGAACGTAAAACCTCATTTACATTTCCTTTAACTAAAAGATTTTCAACACCTAAAGTCATCCATTCAATACCTAGATTTAAAATATCTGATAACCAAGCTCCAATCACATTAAAAGTCAGCCAAAATACAAATGCCATTATCCCTATAAATGCTGGAATTGCTGTATATTTTCCTGTTAAAATTTTATCTATCTTTATACTTCTAATATGTTCCTTGCTTTCTTTTGGTTTTTTTACTGTTTCTTGACAAACCTTCTCTATAAAGCTAAATCTCATATCTGCAATAGCTGCTGCTCTATCAAGTCCTCTCTCTGCTTCCAATTGACTAACTATGTGAGCTATTGTATTTTTCTCATTTTGATCTAATTTTAATCTCTCTAAAACTAGATTATCTCCCTCAGTAATTTTACTTGCTGCAAAACGTAAAGGGATTTTTTCCTGCTCTGCATGATCCTCTATCATATGCATAATTCCATGTAAACATCTATGTACACTTCCTTTATTATCATTTATATCACAAAAATCATGTCTTTTTGGATACTCTTGATATTTTGCCACATGGATAGCATGATCTATAAGTTCACTTATACCCTCATTTTTAGCTGCTGAAATAGGTACTACTGGTATTCCCAATAGCTCTTCCATCTCATTTATTAAGATATGTCCACCATTATCTCTAACTTCATCCATCATATTTAAAGCCAATACCATTGGAATATCTAATTCCATTAATTGCATTGTCAAATAAAGGTTTCTCTCTATATTTGTTGCATCAACAATATTTATTATCCCTTTAGGACACTCATTTAATACAAATTCCCTTGTTACAATCTCTTCACTTGAATATGGTGACAGAGAATAGATCCCTGGTAAATCTGTAACTAATGTATTTGGATACCCCTTTATAACTCCATCTTTTCTATCAACTGTTACCCCTGGAAAGTTTCCTACATGTTGATTTGAACCTGTAAGTTGATTGAAAAGAGTTGTTTTTCCACAGTTTTGATTTCCCACTAAAGCAAAGGTAAGTTTTACATTATCAGGTAAAGGATTTTCTCCCTCTTTTTTGTGATATTTTCCTCCCTCACCAAGTCCTGGATGAGATATACGTTTTTTCTCTAAAAATTCTCTCTCTTTTCTAACTTCATCTCTTACATCTGTAATCTCAATTTTTTCAGCATCAGCTAAACGTAATGTAAGTTCATAACTATTTATTCTTAACTCAACAGGATCCCCCATTGGAGCATGCTTCATCATTGTAACATTAGCATTTGGAATAATTCCCATATCTAAGAAATGTTGTCTTAAAGCTCCTTCTCCTCCAACAGAAAGAACTGTTGCTGTCTTTCCTATTGGTAACTCTTTTAATGTCATAATATTTTCCTCCTGTACAACATTTTTATCTCTCAAAATCTTTTTTCTACCTTAGATATTATATACCAATTTTGTAAAAATCAAAGGGAAATTTTAATTAAACTATAAGTTTTAATAATATAGATTTAAAGTAAAAAAAAGATGAGATTTACCAAGAACCTCATCTCTTTTTCATTCTATTTATATTCCCCTAACATAAATCTAAAGAATGCAGGATTTACCCAAACCTCTTTAGTTTTTACTCTTATGTTTCTATTTTTAGATAACTCTTCAACTAAAGGTTTTGATTTTTCTGAAAGTGTTAATACATGAGCATCATATCTATTATCTGATACTATATTATCTATTAGCATCTCATATCCATCAACTTTCTCTGTTTGGATAAATGGTTGCCACCAAGATTCATGTAGTAATCCTTTTTCATTTTTATCATCTTTTTTAGCATATTTGTCTATTAAATCAAAAAATTTCTCTTTATCTTTTTGGCTTTCAAATTGAAGTTTTAGATCATACTCTAATGGGTGAGCAATTATAGTTCCATCTGGCATCTTTGTTGTAGCATAGCTAGATTCTCCCCACTCTGGAAGATATATAAATGCTGAAGTTTTCAGTTCTAATTGAACCTTTGCATCTATTCCTTCACTTCTCAACATTCCAATAATTTGAGAGGCATGGATCATATCACTATGTCCATAACTTGCTGTAAGTTTCTCATCAAAGTTTGCATAATCTTTTCTATCTTTAATATTATATCCAGTAGTTAATCCTTTAAGCATAGCTCTATTCAAAATAGCATTTAATGAACTATCCTCCACTACCTCTCCTCTGCTCCATTTGTTATTTAATCTTTCAATTATATTTTTATCTGAAACATTTCCAATATAATTTTCTTCCACATTGATATAATCAGTTACAAATCTGCTTAATTTCTCATTAACATTTTTCTCTGTATTTAGATCTTCAATAGTTAAAGCACCTAAATCAACTAATACAGCTTTACTGCTATCTTTTTTAGCCTTATACCCTTTTAAAGATTTTTCAATTTTTTCTTGAGAGTAAGTTCCTGCTAACTCCTCCATTTTCAAATCTTTAACAGCTCTTTCATAAAGAGTCTCTCCATAAAGATTCATTGATAATAATGCTAATATTATCATCAAACTTTTTTTCATTTTCTCTGCCCTCCTGAAATTTATTTAAAATATATAAACCCACCAGCTCTTCCAGAACTCTCTTTTTCTCTTCTAAATGAATGAAATCTTTCATCTTCATAAGTACAATACTCATTAACTATTATATTTTTTTCTAAAATTCCATTTCTCTTTAGATTTAAAAAATTAAATTTCTGATTATCAAAATATATTTTACTATCTTTTCTTAAAAAACTTCCCTCTATTAAATCTTTAGAAAATTTTTCTGAAAATTGTTGTAAAAAATTCTCTTGAACTTCATAATTTCTTTGAGATATCCCTATTCCAAAAGCTACTATTATATCTTCTCTTTGACTATTAAAATTTTGCTCCATCAATTTTATAGATTCTAAAGCTATCTCCTCATATGTTCCCTTCCAACCAGAGTGAACTAATGAAATAACTCTATTTTTAGCATCATAAATATATACTGGAAGACAATCAGCATATTTTGTATAGATCACTATATCTCTTCTATCTGTTATAAATCCATCTGTATTTTCAAAATAAAATATATCGCTATCTTTAGATATTATCTCTATATTTTTAGTGTGAGTTTGATATCCAGCAACTATTTTTCTATCTCCAAATTGAAAATCTTCAATAAATTTTTCTTTAGGAAGTTTTCTTACATCTCCATAATTTTTTAAAGTATAGATTGCTCCAATTCCTAACTCTTCCAACTCTTTTATTCTGAAATAGTTATTTCCCTCTATATACATGTCCTCTCCCTACTTCAGTCTCTTTTTTAATTGTAAAACTTCTTCTAAATTCTCAGTTAATTTTTTAAAACCTTTAAAATCTAGTGATTGTACCCCATCAGATACTGCACACTCAGGGTTTTCATGTACCTCTACCATTGCCCCATCTGCTCCTGCTATAACTCCTGCCAATGTTACAGGCTCAACTAAAGATCTTCTTCCTGTTCCGTGACTTGCATCTATTATTATAGGTAGGTGACTTTTTTCCTTAATCAATGGAATAGCATTAATATCAACTGTATTTCTAGTCATTGTTTCAAAAGTTCTAATCCCTCTTTCACATAAGATTATCTCTCTATTTCCATACGCCATAAGATACTCGGCTGCCATTAAAAAATCTCTTATTGTTGCACTTAAACCTCTTTTTAAAAGTACAGGTTTCCCACAACTTCCTAACATCTTCAACAAGCTAAAGTTTTGCATATTTCTAGCTCCAACTTGAAGAATATCAGCATATTTTGAGATAAGAGGAATATCCATACTATCCATAACTTCTGTTACTACAAGTAGATCATACTTATCAGCAGCTTCTCTCATATATTTTAGCCCCTCTTCTCCTAACCCTTGGAAATCATATGGAGATGTTCTCGGTTTAAAAGCTCCACCTCTCAATATTTGAGCTCCAGATTTTTTTACCTGTTCAGCTATTTGAAATACAGATTCTCTATTTTCAATAGCACAAGGTCCAGCCATAAGCATGAAGTTTCCTCCACCTATTTTTCTACCTTTAATATCTATAACTGTATCTTGTTTTTGAAACTCTCTACTTACAAATTTGTAGCTTTTTCCTATAACTACAAGTTCATCTACTCCATGAAAAGATAGAAGTCTATCCATATCAACTTTACTTCTATCACCTAATACACCTATTTTTAGAGTTTCTTCATCTTCAATAATTAGGCTTCCTAATTTGTTATTTTTTAAAAACTCTAATATCCTATTTTTTTCTATTTCTCCTATATTTTTTTTTGTTTTTATGTACATAATATACCTTCCATTCTATTAAAATTTATTTATTTCTTCTTATTTTTCTTTTTAGGGAGAGGAAGATTTTTTAAAGGTGTTACATATGTAACACCTTCATTCAAATCTAATCTAACTTTTACACAATCTTTATTTCTTGAAAAATATGCTCTCAATTTAGTTCTAATTACTGCTTCTCCATCTAAAATTTTTGAGCCGTAACCATGTATAACTTTTATCTCTTTTCTCTCTCCCCTTTTATACAAAGCATTATATTTTGTAATAAAAACCCTTAAAGCATCATCAAAATTCATATAATGCAAATCTATTTCATTATACATTATTTTTTCTCCTAAGCACTTTTTATCTTAATAGGATACCATAATTTCAATGAAATTTAAAGATATATCTATTAAAAAAAGGCTAGATACTAGGAAAATATATTTAGGTTACAATAAAAATCTGCACATAAAAAAGACTCAATTTCTTTTTTTGAATTTGAGTCTTAAAATTATTTTTATCTCTTTTCTCCATTATATTTTTCCATATGCTAATATCTCTTCTCCTTTTCTTATAGCTAAAGAAGAAACTTGATATAAAACAACCCCACTATATTCTGAAATATATGTTATCAAAGTTTTTCCAAAACAATCTTTAACTTCACCTAATATTACATTTTCTTCAAAAGTATCTCCAACTCTAAATCTAGGATACCAATAACCTTCTAAATATGAAGAAATATAATTAGCTTGTTTAATTTCAATTTGAGTTAAATTTTCTTTATATTTAAAATTTATCAAAATTTCTAAATAGCTTAATATAGAAAAAATGTCCTTCTTATAATTAATTACATCATTTTTATTCCAAATTCCATTTCCTCCTCTCTCTATAAGTAGAGATGGAACTCCCTGAATAGCTGCAGAATTATATGCTCCTGTTGTAGCTGAAGATCTTACTCTGTAATTAGTTGAAAGAACTTGTGCTACTTTTTCAGAAAAATCAACAATTTCTTTTTTTCCTATTCCTGGAAAATAAACAAAAGAAGTCGCTTCTTCATATAAATCTCCCCCATGTAAATCTATAAAAAAATCTATTTGAGGATATAAAATTTTTGAAAAACTATAAGCTATTTTTTCAGAAATACTTCCATCCAGATTACCAGGGAAAGCTCTATTTAAATTTTTATTATCTTCAGGTATAATAGCTGGTACTTTATTAAAAAAGCCTGAATAATTAACAGGATGAAAAATTATAACTACTCCATTTATATTTTCCGGATTAAGTTCTTGTGCAATTTCAATAGCAGTTTGTATTCCTGTATATTCACAATTATGAATTCCAGAAGAGATAGCTACTGTTTTCCCTCTATTCTTTCCATTTATTATTGTAGTAGGAATTTCATATCCATCAATATTCCAAAATCCAGAAATTTTTTTCCCCATTTCACAAATTAAATTCCCTAATTTAAATTCCATTTATATCTCCTTTTTTTCAGTTAATGTTTTTCTTAGACAAGGTATTAAAAAGATTCCCCTTCCAAAATAAAATATAAGTAAAGATAGCCATACTCCATCATTTTTGTATATTGGAATTAAATATTTCCAAGCTATAAAAAATACAATAAAAGCAATAACTGTTGATATCATAATAGGAAAAGTTTCTGCAGAACCTGTAAAAACCCCATAAAATGTTAATCCTAAAAAAGATATAGCTGGATATATTACTATCCATTTTGAATATTTTTCTGCTAAAGTAACTATATCTGGTAAAGTTGTAAATATTTTAATTATATCACTTTCAAATATCAAATAAATTATTGTTATTAAAACTACAAAGATTCCTCCCCAATACAAAGTTTTTTTCCAACAATTTTTCATAAGAGCATTATCTCTCATTCCTTTTGCTCTTCCTGAAAAAACACTAGCTGTATTAGCTATTCCATCAAATGTATAAGAGATAATTGACATTATTTGAAAAAGTACTGTATTAGCTGCTAAAATTTCTCCACCTAAATTTGAACTAGCCATTGTAAAAAGATTATTATGTAAAACTAAACAAATAGTTCTTATCATCAAATCTCTATTAACACAAAAAATATTTATCAACTCTTTTTTGTTAATAATAGATTTTAGGTTCAGATACTTATGGTAAGAATATGGTAAAATAAAATATACTCCTAAACAAAAAGAAAAAATTTGAGAAATAAGTGTGGCATAAGCAACACCTTCAACTTTTAATCCCAAAAATATTACAAATATAATATCTAAAACAATATTCAAAACATTTCCAGAAATCTGCATAATCATAGAGAACTTTATATTTCCTAAGCCCATAAGCCAACCTAAAAGTACATAATTAGTAAGAACAAATGGAGCTCCCCATATTAAGATTTTAAAATATATATCTGAATTTTTTTGTATCTCTACTTCAGGTTGTATAAATTTTATAAAACTTTCAAAAATTATATCTTGAAATACAATTATATTTAAAGATATAATTAAAGCTATTAATATAGGTCTAAAAAATATATCACTTATACTTTTTTTATCTTTATAATGACTAGACTGTGCACTAAAAGCTGTGGTACTTACTCGTAAAAAGCCAAAAATCCAATATATAGTATTAAAAATAAGTGTTCCTATTGAAACTCCAGATATATAACTCATATCATTTAATTTCCCAACTACAGCTATATCTGCAGCTCCTAACAGTGGTTGAGTAATAGTAGATAACACAAAAGGAATCATTAAATTTAAAAACATTTTATGACTTATATTACTTTTTGTCATCTATTTTTATCTCCAATATTGAGTTTAATAATCTCTTTGCATATAAATTTTTTACCTCTGAAAGTTTATAAATATCATTTACCTCTTCTACAATTTCTCCTTCATAAAAAAATAATACTCTATCACACATATAAGTAACTGAAGGAAGATCGTGAGTGATAAAAATATATGAAAGTTTATATTTATTTTGTAGTTCTTTTAATAGATCCATTATTTGAGTCTGTGTAGAGGCATCTAAAGAACTAATTGCTTCATCTAAAAGAATAAATTGTGGTTCAGTAGCTATTGCTCTAGCTATACATACCCTTTGTAGTTGTCCGCCACTCAATTCATGAGGATATCTATTTATAAAACTTTCATTTAGTCCTACTATTTCTAATAATTCTTTTATTTTACTATATCTGTCTATCTTTTTCCCTATTTTTCTTTCTAAGACTTTTAAAGATTCACCTATAATATCTTTTACAAGAAATCTTGGATTAGCTGAAGATGTATAATCTTGAAAAACAATACTTATTATTTGCTGTATTTTTTTTCTTTGCTCCCTCGTAATATTATATATATCTATTCCATCTATATAAACACTTCCATTATCTGGCTTTAAAAGTCCAATTAAAGATTTTCCTAAAGTAGATTTTCCACTTCCGCTTTCTCCAATGATTCCCAGGCATTCTCCCTTTTCTAATGAGAGAGAAACATTTTTTACAACTTTTTGTCTTTCTTTTCCAAAAATAGTTTTTTGATTTTCCTTTTTAAAGCTTATATTTATATTTTTAACCTCTAATAACATTTTTCTCCTCTCATAATTTCTTTATATCTATTCATAACTGCTAATTTTTTTTCTATTAACATTTTAGTAAATTCATCATTAGTTTGAGAAAATATTTTATCTTTTTTCCCTTGCGAAACAATTTTTCCTTTATTCATAACAATGACATAATCAGCTATTTCAGATATCACTCCTAAATCGTGAGAGATAAAAATTATACCAACTTTACTATTCTCTTTTATTTTCTGAAATTCTTTGATAATTTCAAACTGTGTAATAGCATCGATAGCTGTAGTTGGCTCATCAGCTATTATAAACTTTGGATTCATCGCTAAAGCTAACCCTATCATTATTCTTTGCAACATTCCTCCACTCAATTGATGAGGAAATTTAGATAGAATATCTTCTGGATTCTTTAATTGCATCCTTTCTAAAATCTCAATAGATTTCTTTTTTATCTCTTGAATTGAAAGTGTTGTATGTTCTGTAAATGTTTCTGTTATTTGATAACCAATTGTATATAGAGGATCAAAACATGTCATAGGATTTTGTAAAATCATAGCAATTTCTTTTCCTCTTAGTTTTCTCAACTCCTCACTTTTAGATTCTAAAAGATTTTTTCCATTATATATAGCACTTCCTTCAGTAAAAAAAGTTTTATTATCTAATAATCCCATAATTGATTTACAGGTTAAACTTTTTCCACTTCCGCTTTCACCTAGAACTCCAAGACACTCTCCCTCTTTTAACTCAAAAGAAATATTTTCTATTAAATATCTCTTTTTATTTTTTTCTTTTAGAAATACAGAAATATCTTCTACTTTTAACAGTGTTTTTTTCATTAAATTTCTGCCTCCTTTGGATCAAAAGTATCTCTTAAACAATCACCTAAAAAATTAAAAGCTGCTACTAAAATTACCACTGCTACTCCTGGAGCTATCATCTGTATAGGATTAGTTGTCATTACATTTTTAGCCTCATTTAACATAGCACCCCATTCTGGAATAGGTGCTTGCACTCCAAGTCCTAAAAATGAAAGCGTGGATATATTTAAAATTGCCCATCCAATATCCAAAGTAGCTAATACTGCCATTTCTGAAGCAATACATGGAATCATATGCCTAAATAATATAAATCTCTCTCCTGATCCAATACATCTTGAAAAAAGAATAAAATTCTTATCTGTATATTTTATTACATTAGTCCTGATCATTCTAGCATACCAAGCCCATTTAATAAGAACATTAGCTATAATAACATTTCTAATATCTACACCTAATAAAGCTACTACTGCTAAAATCATTATTTGGCTAGGAAAAGAAAGCATTACATCTACTATTCTCATTATTATATTATCAACTATCCCTTTAAAATATCCAGATAATAATCCCATTAATGTTCCCATTCCTATAGTTCCAATCATAGTAACTAACGATAGAAAAAGTGTAGGTCTTATTCCATATATCATTCTTGAAAATACACATCTTCCTAAATGATCAGTTCCTAAAGGATATTTCCAAGAATATGGTGCAAATTTATTTAAAATATTATTTTCATAGGGATCATTTGGTACAATTAATGGAGCAAAAATTCCTACAATGATTAATATAAAAATTAAAGCAATACACATCAAAGCCATTCTATTTTTTAAAAATCTTTTTAACATCTTAATTAATTCATCCCCTTTCTAAGTCTTGGGTCAGAAATATATTGAATTATATCAAATAGCAAATTAAATATAACAAAAAGAGTTCCAACCATTAAAACATATGCTTGAATTACTGGATAATCTCTATTAAAAATAGAAGCTATACAAAGTTTCCCTATTCCAGGCCAAGCAAAAACATTTTCAACTACTATAGTCCCTGCAATAAGTTGTGGTATACTCATTCCAATTGCTGTAATACAAGAGTGAAGTGAATTTTTTAAAATATGTTTTCTTAAAATATTTTTTTGTTGTAAGCCTCTAACATTGGCATAAAGAACATAATCTTCTTTCATATTTTCTAACATATTATTTCTAATTAATCTTATATATGTAGATATATATGTAAGAGATACTGTAAAAGATGGCAGAATTAAGTGTTTAAAAGAACCAGCTCCACTTGTAGGTAATAGATCAAATTTTATACTTATTAACCAAATCATTAATAATCCTACCCAATAAGCTGGCATTGCTGTAGTCATGAAAATAATTCCTCTCATAATCTTATCAAAATATGAATCCTTATATACAGCACATAAAAAACCAATAGGCAAACTTAAAAAAATAACAAAAACTAAAGACATTCCTGCTAATTGTAAAGTAGCTGGTATACATCTTCCAATCTCTCCTAAAACTGTACGAGTAGGATTTGTATAACTTATACCAAAATCTAAAACTAAACATTGAAAAAACCATTTTATATATCTTATAAAAAATGGATCATTTAATCCTAATTCTTCTCTTACCTGAGCGATTACCTCTTCTGTAATTATTGGAGTTTGTCTGACTCTTAAAGCTACTTCGGCTGGGTCTGATGGAATTAAATTTATAAATACAAAACATAAAAAAGAGATAAATATAAGTAAAGGAATACTTATTAAAATTCTTTTGATAATATAATTTTTCACTTTTCCTCCCCCTCATAAATAGGGATAGACAAAGTCTATCCCTATGGTATTTTATAACTTTTATTCTCCAAATTTCATTTCAGCAAATGGTACTTCATATTGAGTTTGTGTAAATTTAACATTTTTTAATTTTGAAGTGTAAATTGCTTTGTTGCATTCATAAGTAAGTGGAATATATACAGCATCTTCATGTAATCTTGTTAATACAAATGTATATAATTCCTGTCTTTTTATATCATCTGTTGAAACAAGTATTTTAGTTATAGCTTCATCAATCTCTACTTTATCATTTAATCCCAATTGTGCTGCATAATCTCCATATACACGTTGACGCATTGCCGCTAAAGAAGATTGAGGATCATAAGGTGTTCCCCAACAAATATTGAATACCATATCAAAATTTCCAGCTTTCATATTATCACGATAAGATTGCTCCTCTTGCCCAATAATATTTATAACTATTCCTATCTTTTTATACTCAGCTTGTAAATATTCAGAAATAGTTTTTTCTGTAACACTGTCACTATTGTATAATAAGTTTAGTTCTAATTTTTCTCCATCTTTAGTACGAATACCATCGTTACCTTTTATCCAACCACTTTCATCTAAATATTTATTAGATAATTCCATATCAAATTTAAACGGTTTTAAATCAATATTACAATATGGAACTGTTTTAGCAAAAAGAGTATCTGCTGGTTTTTCTAAACCATAAAACACACCTTGAGAAATAGCATCTTTATTTGTAGCATGTTGTAAAGCGTATCTAACATTTTTATCTTTTAAAATCTTATTATTTGTATTTATAACAATCTGTCTAGTAGACGTTGCTTCAGATAAAGCCACTGTAAATTTATCACTATTTTTATATTTATTTACTGCATCAGCATCTATCATATTTTTTCCAAATATTAAATCTATCTCTCCTTTTTCTAAAGCTAGAATACGAGTTTGATTATCAGGAATTACTTTTACTAATATTTTCTTTATCTCTGGAACTTTTCCCCAATAATTTTCATTAGCTTCAAATATAGCATACTCATCTGTAACAAACTCTTTTAATATATATGGTCCTGTTCCTATATAAGCATTTACTCCATCTTTAGTAGAACCATTTTTCATTGCTTTTGGTGATATTATTGCAAATGGTCTAGTTACTCCTAATTCTGTAAGCATTGGATAATATGGTTTGCTCAATTTTATCTGTATTGTATAATCATCTATTAGATCAACACTCTCTAAAAGATTCATCATTTCTAGCCAAGTATGTCTATTTTTATTCTCTAAAATTGCATCAAAATTCGCTTTAATAGCATTTGCATCACAAATAGTTCCATCGGAAAATTTAACATTTTTTCTTATATTAAATGTATATATTTTTCCATCTTCACTTATATTCCAACTCTCTGCTAGACAAGGCTCATATCCATTAGGACCAATATTTACCAATGTTTCATATAATATTTCTTGAGCATACATTTCTCCAGCATATAAGTGTGGATTTAAATCTCTAATATCACGATAATTAACAAAAACAAGTTGATCTTTTTTTTCTAAGTTATCTGAAGTTTTTAATTCAGATTCTTTAGAATTACAACCGATTAAAGTTAACGAAACCAAGCAAGCTGCAAATATTTTTTCTAAATATTTTTTCATAATTTCCTCCAGTAGTTGTTTTATAATGAGCTATTATATCAAATTTAAAAATATATTTCAATAAAATTTTTTGTATTACAAATTATTTACTTTAAAA
>OGRS01000383.1_pt1 | contig 44056 bp, 48 predicted proteins | sample 1553561 | NCBI WGS metagenome assembly OGRS01 (sample SAMEA2580103, study PRJEB22360) | human gut metagenome | biome: human gut; feature: human-associated habitat; material: faeces | place: Denmark | collected 2008/2010
ACAGACTATCCTAAAGGAATTTATTCAGTATGGTGTAACATATGTTTGACAAACCTACATGTTATAATGGTTAAAACTTCACGACAGCTAAAGCATTAGTCATTCTTTTTTTACTTAAGCATATCATGTTAGAACCTTTATAGGACAGATCTTTTAGAGTCAATCTTTTTTATTCATCTTTTTATCTGAGGATTGCCACTGCCACTGTGCGGCTAAAATTACTGCCGTCCGATAAGAGCGGCAGTATCAGTTAATTTTTCAAAAAATCAGTTGGTGTGATCGCCAAAACTGTGGAACCGTCAAAGTTCTTGTTATTCCTTGTGAGGATATAGCTTGCATCGATCCGCTCCTTTGCTTTTTGAGCGGACTGGACCCTTGTAGAGTATATAGAAAATATCATGCGATTTAAAATGTTCGGTGGCAATGGGACACTTTAATCTGTATGATTCGAGTTTATGACATGGGTAAAATAGAGAATCTTACTTTTTGCCAAATCCCCTTGACAATTATCTACCTTGTTATATAATGTAGTTAAGAAGAGAACCTTATATTGCAAGGTAGATAGGAGGGAAGATGATGGGAACAGTATTAGAGGTTCGGGATATTATCAGAAATTACTCAAAGAAAGGAGATGGTGCCCGTCCGTCAGAGGATGATATCAAAGTAATACGCGGACTCAGCTTGAAAGTGGAGAAAAAAGATTTTCTTGGAATTATGGGGAAATCTGGTTGCGGGAAATCCACGCTTTTGAGAGTCCTGGGACTTTTAGACCGGCCGACGGAGGGAAAAGTATTTTTTGAGGATTTCGATACAGAGGAGCTTTGGAAGGATGAGCTGGCTGATATCCGTAGACGAAAGATTGGATTCGTATTTCAGGATTATTATCTCATGGACAGTCTGACGGTACGGGAAAATATGATTTTGCCAATGATTCTTGACAAGGCAGATTCTAAGGAGATGCAAAGAAGGGCAGAAAAGTATGCCGCGCAGTTTGAACTGACCCATCTTTTGGAGAAAAAGCCAACAGAGCTTTCAGGGGGAGAGAAGCAAAGAGCGGCAATCTGTCGGGCACTGATCAATGATCCGGAGCTGATTCTAGCGGATGAGCCAACCGGAAATCTGGACTCCAAGTCTGGAAAGATTGTGCTGGATGCACTCAAAGAAATCAACGGATGGGGCAAGACCATTATCATGGTAACTCATGACCCGCAGATGGCGAGCAACTGTAAGAAAGTCATTTTATTAAAAGACGGCGTTATTTTAAAGACGCTGGAAGGAAAAGGAGACAGTGAAGAGGAGAGAGAACGGTATTACCGTGAAATTCTCGGGGAGATGGAACAACTGTAACAAAGCCAGATAGAACAGGCGGTGAGGAGCATGGATAAAGCACAGCTTATGAAAGGAATCCTGGAGGGATGTATTTTAAAAATCATCGATCAGGAAGAGACGTATGGATATGAGATCGTGACCAGACTTCAGGATTATGGATTTACGGATGCGAAAGAAGGCACGCTTTATCCATTACTGCTTCGTTTGGAGAAAAAGAAACTAATTCAAGGTGTCTTTAAAGAAAGTCCTCTTGGACCTAAGCGGAAATACTATACGTTGACACAGGACGGGGAAATGTATGTAAGCCGGTTTTATCAGGTGTGGAAAGAAGTGGAGGCTTCAGTCGAGAGTATATTTGGCGGGAGGTGACAAAGTTATGATAAGGAAAAATAATCTGGAGATACTGAAAGAAGAAAATGTGGATCGGATCGCCAATATGGGCGGTGAAATGTGGGATCAGCTCGCTCCTGTTTTCCGCTATCTGTCAATCAGCATGATATCAGAATTTGAGATCGAATCGATCAAAAAAGATTTGATAGGAATGGCGGAAGAGGCCGAACTACAGCATATTTCTCTGGAAGAGAAACTTGGAATACCGGCGAAAGAATTTTGTGAGGATCTGATTCAAAGCGTGAGACGAGATGGCGGCGGGAAATCGAAAGCTGGAGAAATATGCATGGTTTTTCTCTCCTCTGTTGTAAGAACACTGACGTTCTTTTGGGTTCTGGACAATGTTTTCTTTGGGGAACCGGGAAGAATTAATCTTTTCAGCATCTGGTTTGCCGTAATCCTGGGGGCGATAGATGTGGGAGCTCTTGTGGCGCTGAAGTTTGCGTTTGACAGACGAAAAAGAGGGATGATAGAAGTAGGCGGGCTTGTACTCATTTTAATCTGCTTTTTCTACGGTGGAATAAGAAATTCCTTTATAGTAATTAGCAGAGGATGGAATCTTTTCCTGGGAATGATCCTGATAGCTGCCACGGTGTTGACGTATGGGATACAGAGATGGTACTGGAACCGACAGTCGCAGAAATATGAATGGAAATAGACCGACATTTGAAAAAGGGCCTTCGTGATGATTGGGGATGAAATCACGAAGGCTCTTTTTTTGGAAAATAACTGAAATTGACCAAAATGAGCATGAAAATGACTGATTGTGAAAGAATTACAAAAATATAAATGGATTTTTGTGAAATAATATGATTGATTTTGAATGAAAATGGAAGTATAATAAGGGCAGAAAGAACGGAGGTAAGAAAAGATGATCTACACAGTAACATGTAATCCGTCCCTGGATTATATTGTAACCGTAAATGATTTTCAACTTGGACAGACGAACCGGACGACGTCAGAACAGATGCTTCCGGGCGGGAAAGGAATTAATGTATCTACAGTACTCAAAAATCTGGGGGTTGTAAATACGGCACTTGGATTTGTAGCCGGGTTTACCGGCCGGGAGATCGTAAGAAAAGTGCGGGAACTTGGTTTTCAAAATGAGTTCCTGGAGCTTTCGGAGGGATGGTCCCGTATCAATATTAAGATGAAGGATTTTGACGGAACAGAAATCAATGGAAAAGGTCCTGAGATCAGCGAAGAAGCGGTACAGGCTCTGCTGGACAGACTGGATCAGGTTGAGGAAGGAGATGTACTTGTGCTGGCGGGGAGTATCCCGGAGAGTATGCCGTCCACGTTTTATGCGGAGATTCTAACCCGGATGCAGGGGAGAGGAATTCTGACTGTGGTGGACGCAACAAATAATCTTCTTCTGGAAGTGCTTCAGTACCGTCCGTTTCTTGTGAAGCCGAATCAGCATGAGCTGGGAGAAATCTTCGGCGTAAAGCTTGAGACACAGGAAGATGTCATTCCATATGCCGGAGAGCTTCAGGAAAAAGGGGCAGTCAACGTGCTCGTATCCATGGGAAGCAAAGGAGCAGTGCTTCTGGATGAACAAGGGGAGGTACACAGACTTCCGGCTCCGGAAGGAAAATTGATCAATGCGGTTGGAGCAGGAGACTCCATGGTGGCAGGTTTTTTAGCAGGATGGTTGGAAAAACATGATTATGAACACGCCTTTCGTTTGGGGGTTTCGGCTGGAAGTGCCAGTGCGTTTTCGGAAAAACTGGCTACAGAAGCCGAGATACGAAACTTATATAAAACAATCGGAAATAGGAGGTAAGAGGAATGAGAATTACGGAACTGCTTGATTTGAGAAGTATTTCTCTGGATGCAGTACCTGCGTCCAAACAGGAAGCGCTTGATATGGCCGTGGCATTGATGGCCAAAAGTGGCAAGATCCGGGATGAGGAAGCATACCGGAGAGAAGTCTACTTAAGAGAAGAGGAAAGTACCACCGGTGTGGGAGGGGGGATTGCGATTCCGCATGGAAAATGTGATGCTGTGATCCGTCCGGGGCTGGCGGCGATGGTGATTCCAAACGGTGTGGATTTTGATTCCCTGGACGGAGAGCCGGTTCACCTGATTTTCCTGATTGCGGCTCCAAACACCAAGGATAATGTGCACCTGGACGTGCTGAGCAAGCTTTCTGTTCTTCTGATGGATGAACAGTTTTCTGAGAAACTAAGACGGGCAAAGACGGCAGAAGAATTTTTGCGGATTGTAGATGAAGCGGATGCGGAGAAACCGGATGTAGACGAGCAACTTACGGCGCAGACGATGGAAGAAAAGGAAAAGAAATCGTTCCGGATTCTGGCAGTTACGTCCTGCCCGACAGGAATCGCACATACCTATATGGCGGCAGAAGGAATAGAGAAGGCGGCAAAGAAAGCAGGATGTTTTGTAAAAGTGGAGACCAGAGGATCCGGCGGGGCAAAAAATGTGCTGACGGAGACGGAAATTCAAGAGGCTGACTGCATTATTGTAGCGGCGGACGCGGAAGTTCCGATGGATCGTTTCCATGGGAAACGGCTGATTGAATGTCCTGTTTCGGACGGGATCGGAAAGGCGGATCAGCTTGTGGAGTGTGCGATGAACGGAGAAGTCCCGGTATATCAGAGTGGAAATCTGAATGTTGGCAAGCCCCGGAAGTCTTCTGGCGGTGGTGCTCATAAAGTCTACACACAGTTGATGAACGGGGTGTCCCATATGCTGCCGTTTGTCGTGGGCGGAGGGATCCTGATTGCCCTTGCGTTTTTGATTGATGGATTCAGTGTGGATATTCATTCCCTTTCCGATGAAATGCGTGCAAACTTCGGTACGATCACTCCGACGGCGGCAGCCCTCAAAGGAATCGGAAATACGGCGTTTGGATTTATGCTCCCGGTGCTGGCCGGATTTATCGCCATGAGTATCGGAGACCGTCCGGCTTTGGCCGTCGGCTTTGTCGGCGGTATGATCGCGTCCCAGGGGAAATCCGGATTTTTAGGAGCACTCCTTGCCGGTTTTATCGCAGGATATCTCATTGTCTTTTTGAGAAAAGTATTTGGAAAACTTCCTCAGTCCATTGAGAAGATTGCCCCGGTACTGTTATATCCGCTTTTCGGAATTCTTATTATGGGACTTTTGATGAATTATGTGATTGAGCCTCCGATTGGAGCCCTCAATACAGCCCTCAATACCGGACTCACCAATATGAGCGGAAGCAGTAAGGTTTTACTTGGCATGATTGTCGGCGGTATGATGTCCATCGATATGGGCGGACCGTTTAACAAAGCTGCCTATGTATTTGGAACGGCGTCCATTGCGGCAGGTAACTATGATATTATGGCGTCAGTTATGATCGGCGGTATGGTTCCGCCATGTGCGATTGCCCTTGCGACGTTACTGTTCAAACAGAAATTTACGAAAGAAGAAAGAGAATCCGGCCCTGTCAACTTTATCATGGGACTGGCATTCATTACAGAAGGTGCGATTCCATTTGCGGCGTCAGATCCGCTTCATGTTCTTCCTTCCTGCATCGTAGGTGCAGCGGCAGCAGGAGCACTTTCCATGGCATTTGGATGTACATTGATGGCTCCGCACGGTGGAATCTTTGTATTCCCGGTTGTGGAACATGCTCTGATGTATCTGGTAGCTCTGGTGATCGGAACGATCATAGGAGCAGTACTTCTTGGACTGTTAAAGAAAAAGGTAGAAGAATAAAAAATCCGGTGATGAAAACAGACTGACACTTGTCCATACTTCAGGTTTTGTTGTACAATAAATGCAGCCATGACAGAAAGGAAGAGAAGTATGCTGACAGAAAAAAGGCAGAAAGAAATCCTTCGTTTCCTGGATGAAAAGGGGAGTGTGACGGTGCAGGAGCTGACAGAACGTCTTGACGCTTCAGAGTCCACGATCCGCAGAGATCTGGCGGTACTTCACCAGAAAGGCGCTCTCGTCAAGGTGTTTGGCGGAGCAGTACAGGCAGAATCCAGAATCAACATCCGGGAAGAGAAGGTGGCTCTTAGAAAAGAGCTGAATAAAGAAGAAAAGATCCGGATAGCGGCATATGCGGCCACCCTTGTGGAGCCGGACGACTTCGTCTATCTGGATGCCGGGACAACTACCGAGTATATGATTCCGTTTCTGACGGAGAAGTCTGCCGTCTTTGTGACAAATGCAGTGTCCCATGCATTGAGGCTGACGGAGAACGGATTCCGGGTTATTTTGATCGGCGGCGAATTGAAAGCCGCGACGGAGGCGATCGTCGGAAACGAAGCGTATGTCAATCTTCAGAAATATAATTTTACCAAAGGTTTTTTTGGAACCAACGGGTTGAATCGTACATCCGGATTTACCACGCCTGATATCAATGAGGCCATGATTAAAGAGTGTGCACTGAAGCATACCCAGAAGCCGTACATTCTTTGTGACAGCAGCAAGTTTCTGCAGACTTGCCCTGTAAGCTTTGGTGAATTTCATAGTGCCAGGATCATTACAGACCGGTATCCGGAAGAATCGATGGAAACGGAGGGCCACATTATCATAGCAAAATAGTGAGATGCCAAGGGGTAATCTGGACATAGAAAGGCAGCAGGAGAAATCCGCTGCCTTTTGTGATTTTGACCAGGAAGGGCATCCGGCCGGGATTTTCGGTTATTGCATAAAAAGGAGGAGCCGTCTTGACGGCTCCTGAAGGAAGAGAGAAAAATCTATTCAAACTATAACGTAATGTCTTGGGCGAAGGACAACAGCCGCAAAGAACTAGGAACTCTCTACAACTGTTGTCTTCTTCTTCATTGAAGATGATTCTACTATATCGTACAAATGTGAGGGATTTATGTCTTTGTAATGAAGGTTTTATAAAAGAACTTAAGAAAATATAAACATCATCTGAATGATTTGGAAAGCTTACAGATACAATAAAGGGAAACAGGTTTTCCGGAGGATGGTGCGGTGAAAAAGAAAAGAAAAATCATCTTATATTTGTTTGTTCTGGCTGCTGCGGCAGGGTTATTCGCCATCTGGATTCTGGCAGGGAGAGAAAATCCAGGTTTGGGAGCAGAAGACATTAAGACACAGGGGATAGTCAGAGTACATTTTCTGGATGCAGGGCAAGGAGATAGTATACTTATCCAGTCAGAAGGGGAAAATCTGTTGATTGATGCAGGGACGAACGAGGATGAGGAACTGGTTGTTTCCTATTTAAAAGAGCAGGGGGTGGAATATCTGGATTATGTGATCGCCACCCATCCGCATATCGATCATATTGGGGGAATGGACGCCGTGCTGGAGACATTTCCGGTGGGAATCTTCTTTCTGCCTGAAGAGGAGTACGATACGGAGAGTTATCAGGATGTGGAGAAAGCACTGAAACAAAAGGAAATTCGTATGAGGCATCCGGACTTCCTGGAAAACTATGAAATCGGGAGCGCCCGGTTTGTATTTATTACCCCGAATTCCCGGAAACAGTATGAAGATCCAAACGATGCTTCCCTTGGAATACGCCTTACGAACGGAGCCCATAGCTTTCTGCTGTGCGGGGATATCAGCAAATCCATAGAGGCCGAGATCCTGGCGTCTGGTGTCAGGATTCGGTCTGACGTGCTGAAACTCAATCATCACGGTAGCAGTGACGCCAATTCCTGGGAATTTCTAAAAGCGGTGGATCCGTCCTTCGTAGTTGTGACCTGTGCGCCCAGAAATGAATTCGGCCATCCTCACGAAAAAGTGATGAAGAGAGTGGAAAAACTGGGGGCAGGCGTTTTCCGGACTGACAGACAGGGAGCGATTGTTTTTGACAGCGACGGGAAACGACTGAAGAGCAGTACGGCGCCTGAAGACGAGGAAAAGGAAAAATAGTAATGTACACAAAAAGGACATATTTTTCTGTTAGAATACAAAAAAAGAATGGAAAAGAAGGGATCAATCGGTTATGGAACAGATCAAGATATTAGTAGTAGACGACGAAAGCAGGATGCGAAAGCTCGTCAGAGATTTCCTGGAGAGAGCTGGATTTCAGGTGCTGGAAGCAGGAGACGGGATGGAAGCGCTGGATCTTTTTTATGAGGATCAAGGGATCAGCCTGATTATCCTGGATGTGATGATGCCGAAGATGGATGGCTGGGAAGTGTGTAGAGAGATCCGTAAAGAATCCAAAGTCCCGATTATTATGCTGACGGCACGGGGCGAGGAGCGAGATGAACTCAATGGATTCGAGCTTGGAGTGGATGAATATATTTCCAAGCCGTTCAGCCCGAAGATCCTTGTGGCAAGGGTGAACGCGCTTCTTCGCAGGACGAGCGGTCTTTCCATGGATCAGACGATCGCGGCGGGAGGCATCGAGATCGACAAGGCAGCCCATATCGTGAAGATCGACGGCAATATGATAGATTTAAGCTTTAAGGAGTTTGAACTTCTGACATACTTTATTGAAAATCAGGGCATCGCCCTTTCCAGAGAGAAAATTCTCAATAACGTTTGGAACTACGATTATTTCGGGGATGCCAGGACGATCGACACCCATGTAAAAAAGCTGAGAAACAAGCTGGGAGACAAGGGGGAATACATCCGTACCATCTGGGGAATGGGCTATAAATTCGAGGTCACAAAAGCATGAGAAAATTAGGAGAAAAGCTTTCCATCCGGAAACAGATGATCGTCATCTTTGCCAGTCTGATTTTGTTTTTGCTTCTCCTTTTCATAGTTGTAAACGGGATGTTTGCGGAAGAGTACTATGTGGCAAACAAGCGGTCGGATTTGGTGAGTGTCTATAAGGAAATGGATTCCGTGTTGGAAGATGATCTTTTCCAGAGTAATACGGAGCTTTTAAAGCTGAACCGGATGCTGGAGAAAAACAACGTATCGGTCCTTTTGGAGGATGGCTCCGGGACAATCCTTTATGCCAATGTATATAATGTGGAACCGCTTCACAAACGTTTGGAACAGTATCTGTTTCATGCAAATTCCATGGCGAAGAAGTACCAGATCAACCGAACCCGGGAAATCATCAGTGGGGCGGAATATCTGGAGTTGTGGGCGCCGCTTGGAAATTCCAATTATCTGATGATGCGAAGTCCCCTGGACAGTATCCGGTCCAATGTCACAATTTCCAACCAGTTTATTTTCTACATCGGAATCGTGATTCTGGGAATCGGAGTGATCCTCGTATGGTTCTTTTCCCGGCAGATTTCAGAACCGATTCTGGAGCTGGCGGAGCTGTCTAAGAAGATGGCAAAGCTGGATTTTGACGCAAAGTATACCCGCGGAGGAGTGGATGAGATCGGAATTCTGGGGAAGAGCTTCAATACGATGTCTGATGAGCTCAAAGAAAAGATTTCTGAATTAAAGACGGCCAACTATGAGCTGCAGAAAGATATCAAGAAGAAAGAGCAGATCGAGACGATGCGTACAGAATTTATCGGGAATGTGTCCCATGAGCTTAAGACTCCGATTGCCCTGATCCAGGGCTACGCGGAGGGGCTAAAAGACGGGATCACCGATGATCCGGAGAGCATGGAGTTTTATTGTGACGTTATCATTGATGAGGCAGGCAAGATGAATCGGATGGTGAAAAATCTCCTTACCTTGAACCAGTTAGAGCTTGGAAGGGATGACACCCAGTTTGAGCGGATTGATATTACCAGCCTGATTCAAGGCGTCGTGCAGAGTCTTGATATTGTAGCCAGACAAAAGGAAGTTGATGTGCGTATGAATGTAAGCGGCCCGGTCTATGTATGGGCGGACGAGTTTAAAGTAGAGCAGGTCGTGCGAAATTATGTCAATAACGCCCTGAATCATGTGGACGGCCAGCGGATTATAGATATCCGTATTGAGGAACGGGAAGGAAAGATCCGTGTCAATGTGTTCAATACCGGGAAGCCGATTCCGGAGGAGGATATCGCACATATCTGGGAGAAGTTTTACAAGGTGGATAAGGCAAGGACGAGGGAGTACGGAGGCAATGGAATCGGACTTTCCATCGTCAAAGCTATTATGGAATCCTTTCATCAGAATTATGGAGTCAGAAACTACGAAAATGGAGTACAGTTCTGGTTTGAACTGGATAAAAAATAGGAATATGGGAATGATTCAGCCATGCGCCTCAAAGTTGCGGCTTGCAACAGACTTTATTGATTTCAGGATGCATGGCTGAATCAGAAAAAATGCGGGCAAGTCCCGCTTTTTACATTTCTTTTTTAAAACGAGTGTGGTAAACTGGAAAAGATAAGGAGTGGATAGCAATGATAGCATTGATCGATTATGACGCGGGAAATATGAGAAGTGTGGAGAAGGCGCTGACATATCTGGGGGAGCGGCCGGTTATCACACGAAAAAGAGAGGAGATCCTGAAAGCGGACCGGGTCATTCTGCCAGGGGTAGGGTCGTTTGGGGACGCCATGGAAAATCTGGAGCGGTTTAGACTGTCGGAAGTGTTAAAGGAGGCAGCTAAGAGACAGATTCCTTTGCTTGGTATCTGTCTTGGTATGCAGGTGCTTTTTGAGGCGAGTGAGGAAAGTCCGGGAGTAAAAGGACTTGGGATTTTAGATGGACAGATCGTCCGTATCCCGAAGAAAGAGGGACTGAAGATTCCGCACATGGGATGGAATTCTCTTTCCTGTGCGCCGGACGGGACACTGTTTGAGGGACTTCCGGATCACCCGTATGTCTATTTTGTCCATTCCTACTACTTAAAGGCGAAAGATCCGCAGATCGTAAAGGCTATGGCCGAGTACGGCGTGATGATCCATGCCTCGGTGGAGAGCGGCAATGTTTTCGGCTGTCAGTTTCACCCGGAAAAGAGTGGGGAGACAGGGCTTCACATTCTGAGAAATTTCATAGCAAGACAGGGGGAGTGAAACGATGTTTACAAAGAGAATTATTCCATGTCTGGATGTGAATCAGGGACGTGTTGTCAAGGGAGTCAATTTTGTGGATCTTAGGGATGCCGGGGATCCGGTGGAGATCGCAAAGATTTACGATAGAGAGGGGGCCGATGAGCTGGTATTTCTTGATATCACCGCATCGTCGGACGCCAGAGCCACTGTGGTCGATATGGTAGAGCAGGTGGCGGAGAATGTATTTATTCCCTTTACCGTAGGCGGAGGAATCCGCACGGTGGAGGATTTTCGCACAATTTTGCGTGCCGGGGCGGACAAGATTTCCATCAATACTTCGGCCATTCATACGCCGGATTTGATCTCTGACGCGGCATACAAGTTCGGGAGCCAGTGCGTGGTAGTGGCAATCGACGTCAAGCGATGTGCGGATAGCAGCGGATTTCATGTCTATAAGAATGGAGGGCGGATTGATACAGGACTGGATGCGGTAGAATGGGCCGTGGAGGTCGAGCGCCGTGGAGCCGGGGAGATTCTTCTGACCAGTATGGACGGAGATGGGACAAAGGCAGGCTATGATCTGCGGATTACGAGACAGATTGCGGATGCGGTATCAATACCGGTCATTGCGTCTGGAGGAGCAGGGAAACTTTCCCATTTTTACGATGCCCTGGGCGACAACGGACGAGCGGACGCAGCGCTGGCGGCATCGCTGTTCCACTATAAGGAACTGTCAATCCGCGAAGTAAAAGAATATCTCCGGGACCTTGGAATCCCGGTCAGACTTTAACAGAGGAGGAAGAAATGGCAGCGATACAAAATGACTGGCTGGACGCCTTGCAGGGAGAGTTCAGACAGCCTTACTATAAGAAGTTATTTCAGACTGTAAACGAAGAATACCGGACGAGGCGGATTTTTCCGCCGGCGGATGACATTTTTAATGCCTTTCACCTGACGCCGCTTCGTGACGTAAAAGTGGTGATTCTGGGGCAGGATCCGTACCATGGGGAAGGGCAGGCACATGGGCTTTGCTTTTCCGTACGTCCTGGGGTGGAGATTCCACCGTCCCTTGTCAATATCTATCAGGAGCTTCACGATGATCTGGGATGTACGATTCCTAATCATGGATGCCTCGTCAAGTGGGCGCAGCAGGGCGTACTGCTTTTGAATACCGTATTGACGGTGAGGGCGCACCAGGCTAACTCTCACAAGGAAATCGGCTGGGAGAAATTTACGGATGCAGCCATCCGCAAGGTCAGTGAACAGGACCGGCCGATTGTGTTTATTTTATGGGGGAGGCCGGCACAGGCGAAGAAATCCATGCTTCATAATCCCAAGCATCTGATTTTGGAGGCGCCGCATCCAAGCCCATTGTCCGCATACCGGGGGTTTTTTGGAAGCAGGCCGTTTAGTCAGGCTAACCGGTTTCTAAAGGCACAGGGGATCGAGCCTGTGGACTGGCAGATCGATCCGATCGAAGAAAAGGAAGTATGACAGATGAGGAAAAAAATAGATTGTGCGGAAACAGAGTGTTGTGACTGTATTGAGATTCATGGGGAATGTATCAAAAAGGTAATAGAACGGATGCCGGCAGAAGTGACGCTGATCGATCTGGCAGCCCTTTTCAAGGTGTTCGGGGATCCGACGAGAGTGAAGCTTCTCTACGTCCTCATTCAGTCCGAACTATGTGTCTGCGACCTGGCCGAGGTGCTTCACATGACGCAGTCCGCCATTTCGCATCAGCTTCGGATTTTAAAGCAGATGAAGCTTGTGAAGAGCAGACGGGAGGGGAAGACCGTTTTTTACTCTCTGGCGGACGATCATATCCAGACGATACTAAACCAGGGCATGGAGCATGTGATGGAGTAGCCGGGGACAGTGAAAAAAGAGAAGGGTGATAGAAAGATGAAAAAGCGGTTTGGACTGGTGGCGGCAGGGCTTCTGGCGCTTACCATGGCAGGGTGTTCCACACAGATTGAGAAAGGGACGTCTCTTCTGAAAGAGGAAAAGTACGAAGAGGCGGCCGAAGTGTTTGAAAAAGCGTCCGGGAAATCTTCTATGGAGAGGGAAGCATACCGGGGGCTAGGTATCAGTTATTTTGAGCTGGAGCAGTATGACAAAGCTACGTCAGCCTTTGAGACGGCTCTGGAAAAAGGAGTCAAGAAGACGCCGGAGCTATATAACCTCCTTGGTATCTCTTATATGAAGATCGGACAGTATGATAAAGCAGCGGTTTCTTTTGAGAATGGAAGCCAGATGGATGGGGCCGGAGATCAACTCAAAAGAGAAATGGCGTACAATGAGATCTTCGTCCTGGAAAAAGCGGGAGATTATACAAAGGCAAAGGAGAGGGCAGACGCCTATCTTCAGACGTGGCCGGATGATGAAGATGTGAAGAAAGAAGCAGAGTTTTTAGAGACACAGGCGGGAAATGCATGATTGAGACAGGAAAGAAACAGGAAAAAGTGATTCTCGTGGCGGCGGCTACGGAGGAGATAGAGAAGGCGGAGCGCTCCCTCGATGAACTTGGCGAGCTTGTTAAGACGGCGGGGGCCGAGGTGTGTGGACGTATGATTCAGGCAAGAGACATGATTCATACGGGAACTTATATCGGAAGCGGAAAGTTGGATGAGCTCAAGTGGCTCGTGTGGGAAAAAGAGGCAGATGGTATTGTCTGTGATGACGAGTTAAGTCCTGTCCAGCTCAAGAATCTGGAGGAGGCGCTGGACTGTAAGATTATGGATAGAACACTTGTAATTCTTGATATTTTTGCGGCGAGAGCGTCCACAAAAGAGGGGAAGATCCAGGTGGAGCTGGCACAGCTAAAATACCGGCAGTCCCGTCTGACCGGCCTGGGAAAGAGTCTTTCCAGGCTTGGAGGCGGTATCGGGACGAGAGGGCCGGGAGAAAAGAAACTGGAGATGGACAGAAGACTTATTAAAAACCGGATCGCCCAGTTAAACCGGGAGCTGGCAGATGTAAGGAGGCACCGGGAAATAACAAGAGAAAAGCGCAGTCAGAATCATATTCCGGTCTGTGCGTTGGTCGGATATACGAACGCCGGGAAATCGACACTTTTGAATACCTTGACCGGGGCGTCGGTGCTGGAGGAGGATCAGTTATTTGCTACGCTGGATCCGACCACAAGGATGTTGATTCTTCCGGGGAATCAGAAAATCCTTCTGACAGATACCGTTGGATTTATCAGTAAACTTCCCCACAATCTGATCGAGGCTTTTCGCAGTACATTGGAGGAAGCGAAATATGCGGACATGATACTCCATGTGGCGGATCTGTCCAATCCTCAGATGGAAGAGCAGATGCATGTGACTTACGAAACCCTTCGGGAGCTTGGCGTTTTGAATAAAACCGTGATCACCGTGTTTAATAAATGTGACAAGGCTTCGGAAGAGATTTTGATCCGGGATTTTCAAGCAGACGCGAAAGTGATTGTCTCCGCAAAGACCGGAGAGGGGCTTGACAGACTGCAAGCGCTTCTGGAGGACTGGGTCAGAGAGCAAAGAATGGAAATTAAGAGGCTGTATCCATATACGGAGGCAGGCAAAATACAGTTGATCCGCGCCTACGGGGAAGTATGCAAGGAAGAGTACCAGGAGGAGGGAATCTACATTGAAGGGTTCGTTCCCAGTGAATTGTACACAAAAGTGAATTAGGAGAAAAACATGGCATTGCAGTTTATTTTTGGGAGTTCCGGTTCAGGGAAGTCCCATTCTCTATATAAAAAGATAATCGAGGAGGCGGCGAAGCACCCGGAGCGAAATTACATCGTCCTCGTGCCGGAGCAGTTTTCCATGCAGACGCAGAAAGACCTGGTGGAGGCAAGTCCGGATCACGCGATTATGAACATCGACATCTTAAGTTTTGGACGGCTCGCCTACCGGGTGATGGAAGAGACCGGGGGGAACCAGAAGATCGTGCTGGATGACGAGGGAAAGAATCTGATTCTCAGAAAGATTGCTGGGGATTATGAGGACGAGCTGACGATCCTTAGAGGCAATCTGAAACGGCAGGGGTATATCAGCGAAGTAAAATCCGTGATCTCCGAGTTTGCCCAGTATGATATCAGAGAAGAACAGATTGATGCAATGATGGAGCAGGCAGGGGTGGGAACATCTCTGTATTATAAACTTTCCGATCTGAAGAAAGTTTATCAGGGATTCTATGCCTATCTGGAGGAGAACTATATTACAAGAGAAGAGATACTGGATCTTCTCTGCGAGCGGGTGCCAAAGTCTGCCATCCTGAAGGACAGCGTTCTTGCTCTGGATGGTTTTACCGGATTTACTCCGGTGCAGAACCGTCTTCTGGCAGAGCTGCTGCGAGTGTGCCGGGACGTGAAGGTGACGGTGACGATTCCTGGATCGGAAGATCCGTACCTCTACCAGGGTCCGTACGAACTGTTCGCCCTGAGTAAGGAAATGACGTCCAGGCTTCTTTTGATCTGCAGGGAGCAGAAAATTCAGGTGAAGGACCCAGTCTGGATGGACGGGAAGGTTCCGTATCGGTTCCGGAAAAATGAGCCGATGGCATTCCTGGAGAGTCATCTGTTCCGCTACCAGAAGGACCGTTATGAAAAAAAGCAGGACCGAATCCATATCCTGCATGCCTCCTCACCGGGAGATGAAGTGGAGGCGGCGGCAAGGCAGGTTCGCCATCTTGTCCGCACGAAAGGATGGCGGTACCGGGATTTTGCTGTTATTGTGCCGGACCTTTCGGCATACTCCGACGAGATCCGCACCCGGTTTTCACAGTACGGGATTCCCGTCTTTATGGACCAGAAGAGAAGCGTTCTTCTTAATCCCTTTGTAGAATATGTGCGGAGTGTCCTGGCGATGATTCAGAAAGGATTCACATATGAGAGTGTCTTTCGGTTTCTGCGGACCGGACTTTTTGAGTTTACCATGGAGGAAGTAGATACGCTGGAAAATTATGTGCTGGCTCTTGGAATCCGTGGCTACAAGAGGTGGCAGGAATCCTGGATACGGAAAAGTGCGGGAATGTCCGAAGAGGAGCTCGTGGAGGTCAACTGTTTGCGCATCCGATTTGTGGAACAAATGGAGAGCCTTGTCTTGGTACTGCAGAAGCGACGGAAGTCTGTCCGGGATATCACGGAGGCTCTCTACGATTTTCTCGTACAGGAGGAGATGTATCGGAAAGTCAGAGAGCAGCAGATGTTTTTCGAGCAGAATGGCCAGCTTGCGCTTGCCAAGGAGTACTCCCAGGTGTACCGGATCGTGATCGATCTGTTTGATAAGTTTGTGGAGCTTCTGGGGGAGGAAACGGTTTCACTTAAGGAGTACGGAGCTCTTTTGGATGCGGGACTTGAGGAGGCGAGAGTCGGCATCATTCCGCCTGGAACGGACGAGGTGATGGCCGGAGATGTGGAACGTACCCGGTTAAAGGAGATCAAAGCACTCTTTTTTCTGGGGGCAAACGATACGTTCCTTCCGGGGCAGCTTGGTTTGGGAGGGCTGCTCTCGGAAACCGACCGGGAGAAGATCCGCTCGGGCGGCACCAAGCTTTCGGCAGGAGGAAAGGAACAGGCTTACGTCCAGAAGTTTTACTTATATATGATGCTGACGAAACCGGAGGAGGAATTGTATCTGTCTTTTGCATCGTCGTCGGCGGACGGGGCTCAGCTTCGTCCGGCATATCTGATCCGGGATATCAAGAAACTCTTTCCTCAGATTTCAGTGAAGCGAGAAGAAGAGAGGACGTTACGGGAGACAGAGTTGACGAATAAAAACAGCCTGGAGCTTTTGATCCGGGGCTTGCAAAATGAAGACACAGAGCGGCCGGAATGGATGGAGCTCTGTGCCTGGTACAGGCGGGATCCGGCACGCCGAAAAAAGCTTGAGGAGGTGCTGGAAACATTCTTCTACCGGATGCCGGACGACCGGCTCTCAAAGGAGGCGGCAAAGATCCTCTATGAGGAGGGGATCGACAGGGGCGTGACGAGGCTGGAAAGGTATGCGTCCTGTGCGTTTGCCCACTTCCTGGCCTACGGTTTGAGACTGAGGGAGCGTCAGGAGTATGAGTTCAAGCCGCTGGACTGGGGGAATCTTTTTCACCGGGCTATGGAGCATTTTGCCAGAAAGGCAGAAATACTGTCTGTTTCCGTGACGGAGATCACGGATGAAATGCGGCGAAATCTTGTAGAAGAAAGTGTGGAGGAGAGTATCGTGGACTATGAAAACACGATTCTCTACAGCACGAAACGGAGGGAATATCTGATTACAAGAATGAAGCGCCTTGTGGACCGGACTGTCTGGGCTCTGCTTCGTCAGCAGAAGATGGGAGATTTTATTCAGACCGGAACCGAAGTCTGTTTTGATGGAGGAAAAATCGACCGGATCGACACCTGTGAGGAGGAAAATCAGGTCTATGTCAAGGTCACGGATTATAAGACGGGCTCCAAGGCGTTTGACATGACAGCGTTTTATTACGGACTGCAGCTCCAGCTTGCGGTCTATCTGAACGCTGCCCTGGAGCTGGAGAAAAAGAAGCATCCGAACAAGGAGATCATTCCGGCGGGCATCTTTTACTACCAGATGAAAGATCCGATGGTAGAAAAGACGGAGGAAGATCAGGTACAGGACGCTCTTTTAAAAGAGCTTCGTCCGGACGGACTTGTCAGTTCGGATCCGGAGGTGTTAAATCATCTGGATCATACGGGAACCAGAAGTTCATTGGCGGCTCCGTTTGCAAGGAATAAGGATGGAAGTATTTCCAAGACGTCCAGAGCAGCGTCCCGGAAAGAATTTGAACTTCTGTCTTCCTATACAAGGAAAAAGACGGGACAGCTCAAAGAGGAAATTCTGGAAGGAAATGCGAAAAAGGAACCGTATGAGCTGGGAACGAGTACCGGGTGCGACTATTGTCCGTACCACGGGATCTGTGGGTTTGACGAGAAAATCGAGGGGTGCGGATATCGGAATCTGGTATCACAGAAGCGGGAGGAGATCTTCCGCCTGATTGCCAGGGAGCTTTCAGAATGGGAAGGAGAGTAAGAGGCATGGGATGGACAACAGAACAAGAACAGGTTATTGCGGCAAGAAACTGCAATCTTCTCGTTTCAGCAGCGGCGGGTTCCGGCAAGACGGCCGTTTTAGTGGAGCGGATCATCACCAGACTGACTGAGGGAGAAGATCCACTTAACGTAGATCAGCTTCTGGTTGTAACGTTTACTGAGGCGGCGGCGGCAGAGATGAAAGAGCGGATCCGGGGAGCCATCGAAAAGAAGCTGGAGGAGGAGCCGGAAAATATTCACCTGCAGCGGCAGGCAACCTTGATTCATCATGCCAGAATTACGACGATCCACAGCTTCTGTCTCTCGGTCGTCCGAGATTACTTTCATACTATCGATCTGGAACCCGGATTTCGGACGATGGAGGAGGGAGAACGAAAGCTTTTGATGCAGGAGGTGATGGAAGAACTTCTGGAGGAAGAGTATAGGAAAGGGGAGGCGTCATTCACGGATTTTGTGGAAATGGCTGCCACCGGAAGAGACGATAGAAAAGTAGAAGAACTGATTTTAAATCTATACGAGTTTTCCAGAAGTAATCCGGATCCGGAAACGTGGCTTTGCGACAGTATCCAAAGTTATGAGGAGGCAGAAAATCAGCTGTGGGATTCGCTTCCTTTTGTAAAACTGGCGTTGGAGCAGACATGGGCATCCCTGGAGGATCTGGAGCAGTCTCTCGTCTATGCGAAGTCTGTCTGTGAAGACACAGATGGTCCGGCGGCGTATGAAGCAGCCATTGTTTCGGATATTGAAAGGATTCGCAAGCTTCGTAAGGCAGAGAGTTTTCAGAAACTTCAGGAGGCACTTTCCGGGCTTTCCTTTGACCGTCTGGCGACAAACCGGGATCAATCCGTCTCCGAGGAAAAGATACAGACAGTGAAATCTCTGCGGGATCAGGTGAAGAAAGAGCTGACTTCTATCAGAGATCAGTTCTTCTATGAGACAGTGGAAGAGCTAAGGGGAGATCTAAGACGCGCCAAGCCTTTTGTCCAGGAACTGGTGCGCCTGACGGTGGCATTCGGTCAGGCGTTCGAGGCAAAGAAGCAAAGCCAAGGTGTGATAGACTTTGGCGATATGGAACAATACGCTCTTCGGATTTTGCGAAAAGAAGAGATCGCTGAGGAATACCGGAACAAATATGAAGAGATTATGATTGACGAGTATCAGGACAGTAATCTCATCCAGGAAACTCTGCTTACACAAATTTCGCGGGTGAACAGGGGAAAATATAATGTGTTTATGGTCGGAGATGTGAAACAGAGCATCTATCGTTTCCGCCTTTCAAGGCCGGAGCTGTTCATGGAAAAGTATGAAACGTATGGGATAGAAGCAGATGGTCCTAAACGGAGAATCGACCTGCACAAGAATTTCCGGAGCAGAAGGGAAGTCCTGGATGCCGTAAACTATCTGTTTTATCAGATTATGACAAAGGCGCTCGGACGGGTAGAATATGATGAACAGGCTGCCCTTTACGTAGGAGCCCAGTTTGAGGAGAAGCCCGGATTTGACACGGAAGTTCTTCTGATCGAGGAGGGGGACTCCTTGGAGTCAAAGGAGCTGGAGGCGAGGGCAGTAGCGGCCCGTATTAAGGAGCTTAAAGCTGGGATGGTGATTTTTGATAAGGAAAGTGGAACATGCCGGAGCGTGGCGTATCGTGACATCGTGATTTTGCTTCGTAGCCTCAAGGGTTGGACCGACATTTTCTCAAACGTGCTCAACGAAGAGGGGATTCCCACATTCTGTGGGACAAAGGAGGGGTATTTTCAGACAAGGGAGATCAGTCTGCTCTTAGATTACCTGAAAATTTTGGATAATGAAAAGCAGGATCTGCCGTTGACGGCAGTACTCGCCTCCTGCTTCGGAGGTTTGACAAGCGAAGAGCTGGCGCAGATCCGGTGCGCTTATCCAGAGGGACCGTTCTACCAGGCGGCAATGTACTATGCCAGGGAAAGGAAGGATCCGAAGCTTTGCGATTTTTTTGCACAGGTTCATGCGTTTCGGAAACAGGTGCCGTATACGGCGATCCATGAACTATTGGAGACGATTGTCTCTGTGACCGGATACCGGGACTATGTACTGGCTCTGCCGGGAGGCGTACAAAGAAGAGCAAATCTGGATATGCTGATTGAAAAGGCGAAGGCCTACGAGAGCACCAGCTACAAAGGACTGTTTCATTTCCTTCGCTATGTAGAGCAGCTCCGGAAATACCAGGTGGATTACGGCGAGGCCAACACAAGCGATGAGATGGCGGACGCTGTACGTCTGATGAGTATTCACAAAAGTAAAGGACTGGAATTCCCGGTTGTGATCGTTGCCGGAATGGGAAAGAGGTTTAATACCCAGGATATTCACAGTCAGATGGTGATTCATCAGGATCTGGGGATCGGGGTGGACGCTGTTTATTTAAAAGAACGGATGCAGGCTCCAACCTTTCTGAAGAAAATGATCCAGAATGAGACAAGATTGGAAAATCTCGGAGAGGAGCTTCGGGTACTCTATGTTGCGCTTACAAGAGCAAAGGAAAAGCTGATTCTTACAGGAACACTGAAAAGTGTGGAGGAAAAGAGAAAGCAGTACGACCGGATCCGGTCTCAGACGGGGCGTCCACTCGCTTTTGGTCTGCTCCAGAAGGCTGCAAGCTATCTGGATTTTCTTGTTCCGGCACTGATGAGGCTGGAACAAGACCACGCAAAGGGAGCGTATCCGCCGATCCAAGTGGAAGTTTTGACAGAAGAAGAGATCTTGATGGAGTCGGTGATAGAAGAAGAGCGGCTGCAGATTCGAAGGGAGGATATCGAAGCGATCGATCCGGACAACGTGTACGATTCGAAGGTTCACGATCATCTGAGAGAAAGTTGGCTGTTCCGGTACCCGTACGAGGAGCAGAGCCACTGGAGCAGGAAATTCTCCGTGTCTGAGCTGAAACGGGCGGCCTACGAACCACAGACGGAGGAAGAGAGTGGAACGAGACTTTACGAAAAACCGCTCCATGAAAAATCAGATGAAGAGATTGTACCTAAATTTCGCAGGAGCCAGGACGAGACAGACATCAGCGGTGCGGCACGGGGAACGGCCTATCACAGGATCCTGGAACTTCTGGATTATTCCTGCTCTTATACAAGGGAGACGTTAAAGGCTGCCATTCAGAGATTTGTTGAAGACGCAAAGATCGACAGCGTGTCCGTACAGTCGGTGAATCCGGACGATCTCTGGCATTTTCTTCAGTCGGACTGCGCCGCAAGGATGCAAAAAGCGGCACTTTCCGGGAAGCTCAGAAAAGAACAGCCTTTCGTTCTTGGTGTGGAGGCAGGACGTGTTTACCCGGAAGCAGATCCGGAAGGGAAGGAGGAACTTCTGATCGTGCAGGGAATGATCGACCTGTTTTTTGAGGAAGACGGGGAGATTGTCCTTTTGGACTATAAGACAGATTGGGTGCACAATGAGGAGGAGCTGGTAAAGCGCTATCAAATCCAGCTTGACTATTATCAGGAAGCTCTCGAAAAGAGCCTTGGAAAACGAGTGAAAGAAAGACTGATCTATTCCTTTGCACTTGGCAGAGAGATCAGGGCATAGGAGGAAGGATGATCTGGCAATATGGATTATTAACTTGGGCTGTGTGGAATGTGATGGTCTTCACCCTGTACGGTGTGGATAAATGGAAAGCAAAAAGGCAAAAGTGGAGAATTTCCGAGATGACGCTCCTGGGAATGGCATTTGTCTTTGGCGCGGCGGGCGCTTTTGCGGGGATGCTGTTGTTTCACCACAAGACGAGAAAATGGAAATTCCGGATTCTGGTGCCACTGTTTTTGCTGTTGCAGGCGGCAGGGGGATACTGGATCCTGAGATGAGAAGGAGAAGAGAGATGCAAGTTTTCATTGTGGCACTTGGAGGTGCCCTTGGGGCGTCTGCCCGTTATGGATTGAGCCTTCTTCCGGGAAAGTGGGACTTTCCGGTCTGGACATTTCTTACGAATCTTTGCGGGGCTGTTATCATCGGTTTTCTGGCGGGGATTTTGGCCGGGGAAGCGCAAGAGAGCTCCAGGAATGTTGCACTGTTCTGGAAGACCGGATTTTGTGGAGGATTTACGACCTTTTCCACGTTTTCTTTGGAGGCGTGGAATCTTCTGGAGCAGGGCAAAATGCTGACAGGAGGGCTTTATATTGTGGGAAGTGTAGTCTGCTGTCTTGCGGGCATATGCCTTGGAAAATTTTTAGCCGCCAGATGACAGAAAATGCGAGGGGATGACACAAAGGTGATAGGATCCTCCTTAAGTAGAAGTGGAAAGAATCAAAATCTACTTAAGGAGGATTTGATTATTTCAGTTCTGTACGACGAATAATAGCATAAGAACCACTTCCAAATACAGCAATGAGTAATAGGAAAGTCAGAGTAGGGAACAGGTAATTGATTCTTCCGTCATTCATAAAGCCCATGGCCTTTGTCAGAAATTCTATCACAGTAGTTATGGTTTTTGCTGAAAAAACATATCGGAATAATGCGATGATCAGCAACACGATACCGCCAAAACAAACTCCCAGACAAAGGGATATTTTTTTCCCTGCTTTATTGATGATCAGTATTCCTAAATACAATAAACTACAAACTAATATATAAACAAGAAAAAGCCACAGCCAATTCATAAATAAATGATCATATCCGTATATTGAGCCATAAAGTGAAGAATAATTGTCGTTAAAATAATGAATCATATTTCCCACCGCCGTGTCTACAAGTGCCATTGTGCCGGCGATAAAGCAGAACATGGAAAATGTCGCTATAAAAATATATTTTCGGGTAAATCCATGCTGTATCAACATTTTGAAGTCTTCTTTAAATCCAAGTACGCCTAAAATACTGACGTAAACCAAGGAATTCATTTCTAAGCAGTTTGTTCCTACCTCCTCAAATGTTCCCATTACAAGTCCAACAATCATGGTAATAAAGCCGACAAGCGCATACTGGATTGCATAGAAAAGCCAAATATACTTAAATGAAGTGGCACATTCATAGTGAATAATTGATTTCAGATTCTTCATATCAGATACCGCCTTTCTCTGTTAATTTGACAAACAGTTTTTGTAAATTCATAGCTGAAACCTGTAAGTTACTGCCTTGCGGGATTGCCGATTTTTCACCTAATATATAAGCAATTTTGAGACCGCCTAATTCTTCGTAGTCAATTACATTTTTATCACTGCAATAGTCCTCAACATCTTTTGCCATACCGGAGACACAATACCCTGTCTCCAATAATGCTGCTACATTTCCCTGTAATAATAATTTCCCTTTATCGATCAAAATAACTTCCTCAATGATATTTGCGACTTCTTCAATTAAATGTGTTGCAATAATAAAGGTACGTTCTTCATTTTCGTATTCTTTCAGAAGCAGACTGTAAAACAGCTCTCTGTGATTTGCATCCAACCCTAAAACCGGTTCGTCGAAAATGATATAAGGTACATGAAGCGACAAGGCGACGGTTAATTTGAAAATGGACTGATAGCCTTTTGACAAAGCCTTGAATTTTAGGTTTGTATTAAGATGGAATTGCTCTGAAATTTTTAAGGCTTTTTCCAGATCAAAGTTTTCATAGAAACGATGAATCCACTTAAAATGATCTTTGATTTTTAAACCGGTATCATATAAGTCCGCTTCACTCATACAAAAGATTTTTTCATGTATCGCCATATTTTCTGTTGCCGGCAAATCATCAATTAAAATTTCGCCGCTATCAGCAAAGATACGATTGGCAATAATATTAATCAGTGTCGATTTTCCGGCGCCGTTTCTTCCCAAAAAACCGTATATTTTTCCAAATTCAAAAGAAAAAGAAACATGGTCTAATGCTGTTACGCCATTATACGCCTTTGTAATATTTCTAATTTGGATGGTGTTCATTTCTAAAGCCCCTTTCTATTAGTTGAATTACTTCTTCTTTTGTCATGTTCAACTTCGATGCTTCCGCAACCAGCGTTGCGATATACTGGTCAAAAAACTGTCCTTGACGCTTGGCGCGGATTTTATTGACTGCCCCTTCTCTTACATACATCCCTAAGCCTCTTTTTTTATAAATAACTTCTTCGTCTACGAGCATATTCATTCCTTTCAGTACGGTATGAGGATTGATATTCAACAGTGCGGATATTTCATTTGTAGAGGGGACCTTCGTTTCCTCCGGAAATGTTCCTGTGAATATAGCGTCCTCAAGCTGTTCGGCTATCTGAATGAAGATAGGTTTATCGGCATTTGTATCTATATGCACAATATCACTCCTTTTGAATGCTAGTTTGTTACTTGAGTAACTAACTAGATTACGTCTTTAATATAGACAATAACGAGAAAAAAGTCAAGAAATTTTTATAAAATATTAGGAAAACTTTTCGCAATCCCTTATTGACGTACAATATTATACGTCATATAATATAGAAAATGATATAGGGATGGATGTGTCCTACACAAAAGGAAGTGAGGCTATGGTTTTTAATACCGGGGCAGCTCTCTTGGATGCGATCGTACTTGCAGTAGTATCGCAGGAAGAAGAAGGTACTTATGGGTATAAGATTACGCAGGATGTCAGAAAGGTGATTGAAATTTCCGAATCCACGCTCTACCCGGTGCTTCGTAGATTACAAAAGGACGAGTGTCTGGAAGTATATGATAAGCAGTATGATGGGAGGAACCGCCGTTATTACAAGACGACGGAGAAAGGCGTCCTTATGCTGGAATTGTACCGGTCAGAGTGGATGAAATACTCAAAAAAAATTACTGAAATATTCGAGGGAGGAATGAGTTGATGAATCGTCAGGAGTTTTTGGAAAAGTTGAGATTACTTCTCGGCGATCTTTCAGAAGAAGAGCGGGAAGAAGCGATCCAATATTATGAGGACTATTTTGCAGATGCAGGACCGGAGATGGAAGAACAGGTCATCCGGGAGCTTGGAAGCCCGGAGAAGGTCGCCTTGATGATCCGGGAGGCAATCCGGGGAGAAGAGCCAGGTGGAGAGTTTGCAGAGACCGGATATTCTCAGAGCCGGTACGACAACAGGGATGTTCCGGCAGACTACACGAGGAGAAGAACCGGGGATTCGGACTCTTACTGGCAAAAAGAGAACGGGGAAGAATACCGGAAACCGTGGACAGACAGGAGACTAAAACTGATCCTGATTATTTTGATTATTATTGTCGGTTGTTCTACGGTTGTTCCGGTGGTTGGGGGAGCCGTACTGGGAATCCTTGGCGTAATCGCAGGTATTTTCGGGGTTTTCATTGCCTTTGTCATTGCGGCGGTCTGCATTGTCGTTGCGGGTGTTGCGATGGCGATTGCCGGGATTCCGCTGATGATTGCAGGCTCCGGAGCGGGTCTTCTTGTCTCCGGCATCGGCTTGTTGTTGCTGGCGGCAGGGGTTCTGGGTACGGCTTTTAGTATCCGGCTTTGCGGTGTGATGATCCCGGCGATTTTCCGGATCATGGTAAAAATCGCAAGAAGACTGATTTACAGAGGAAAGGAGCGCGCATAATGATGAAGAAACGATGGAAAGGACTTCTTGGCATCTGTGGAGCGATTGCCATTGTTGGAGCCGGGATGTGTATTGCCGCTGTTGCGGTAGGAGTCGACAGGTCAGAGATTCCGAATCAGATTTTTCCTCATGTCAGATGGCTTCATGAGACAAAAAACGATGGCGACCAGGGAACAGGAACGTATGTGGAGAGGTATAGCGGTATCCGATGTCTGGATTTCAGGGCAGATGCCACTTCTATTGAGATTCAAACCCAAAACAGTACCAAAGACCGGATTGAAATATCTACCCGTGGCATGGATAAGGATGAACTGGATGTAAAGAAAGACGGAAGCACCCTTGAGATTCGTACAAAAGGGAAGCCTAAGATTCATTGGATTGGAAAAAGCAGGACTGTGATTGTGACAATACCAAAAGAAAAGAAGTTTGATCAGGTTGAGGGAAAAGTTGGCGCTGGTTCGCTCTCCTTTGAAGAGATCCACTGTGACAAAATGGAGTTGGATGTAGGAGCCGGGGCAGTCGAAGCGTATGATTTTTCAGCGAATGAGATGAAAGTTGACTGTGGCGCAGGCAGCGTGGAATTATTCGGCGGCAATCATCCATCGAAGATCGATATATCCTGCATGGCAGGAGCGGTGGAGATGGAGCTTTCCGGTGATCGGACACAATATGACTATGAGGTGGATACCAGCGCAGGAAGCGTCAGTGTGGACGGCAGCTCCTTAAAGTCCGGCCATCACGATAACTATCACAGTCACCACGGTTATGGTGGGATGATTCACGCAGACTGCAAGGCCGGCAGTATTGAGATTATGTTTGCATAAAGCCCGGTTTCCGGGTAAGAGTAAGATAGACAGGAGGGAAATGTATGGAACCGGAAAAAAGATTATACCGTTCTAAAAATGACAGAATGTTGTGCGGAGTATGCGCGGGAGTGGCAGAATACTTTCACATTGATCCGACGTTGATTCGTCTGGGCTATGTGTTGTTTACCTGCGCAAGCTTCGGGGCGGGCGTACTCGGATATTTTATTGCGGCGGTTGTGATACCGGAGCGTCCGTAGGCGTATAAATAAGGAAAAAGATGGAAATACTCTCTTCTGTGAAAGGAGAGAGTATTTTTATGTCTCAGAAAAAGGAAAAGAAAATCAATTTGAACGAACTCACAGAAGAAGAATTATTAAAATATGAAGTCGCGGAAGAACTGGGATTACTTGACCGGGTCTTAAACCAAGGGTGGAAGTCTCTCTCTTCCAAGGAGACCGGAAGAATCGGAGGTATGGTCAACCGAAAGAAGAGGGAGAAAAAAGAAGAAAAGTGATACGAAAAAGGAGCCAGGGCAAGCGCGGAAACATATAAAATCCATTCTGCAAACGAATTTGCGAATGTCTTCCATATGTTCATGGCCCCTGGCTTGTAGCGTTACAAAAGTATTAATTTGTGTGAATAGAATGTAAAGAGTTTGCAAGAATTCTTGCAATACGTGCCCAGGTCTGCTATAATTGCCCGGTTAGGAATAATAGGTGATGGTATGTGTGAAAAGATTGAGGTTTTAGGGTTACAATTAGACGGATTTACTGCAAAAGAGGCCATGCAGGAAGCAATCCGTTATATGGAAACAGAACCGATCAGCACGATAGAGATTCTTGCCGGGACTTCGGTGGTCGAACTGACAGAGACAGGAGATCTGCGCGACAAGCTTGCCCAGATGGAGCTTCTCATTGTGGGCGACCGGACGCTTTTGGAGCTTTCCGGGATTGAGGACCGGACCCTTTTAAAGGAGGCTGAAACGCATTTATTTTTGAAGATGTTTCTCCGTTACCTGAAAAAAGGGAACAGAAAGGTCTTTCTGCTTGCACCAAGCGAGGAGAGGATGGGGAAGCTTCGGGACTATCTGGCACGGTATTACTCCGGGATTGAGATTTCAGGTGCTGAGATCGTGGAGGACAAGCCCCAGGTGGGCGATATGATTGTCAATAAGATCAACGGAGCCGAGACGGAGTGTATCTTATCGGTACTTCCGTCTCCACAGCAGGAGAATTTTATCGGGGAGAATAAAGCGGTACTGGATGCTAGAGTCTGGCTTGGGCTTGGCGATGGACTTTCAAAGAGCGACGCAAAGAAAAGTACGCGTGGAAAGATTCAGAATTTCTTTGTGAAGTTTATGTTGAAATCTGAAATAAAAAAGAAAGAAAAGAAACAGCACGGGCAGGCCGATGCAAAATAGAATTTCGTCACTATGCACAGTGGAGAGCAGGACAAACCCGAGTCCATGGAAGAGGAAATGCATAAAAAAATGCGATTTCCTCTTTCTTTTTTTGTGAATTTATATTAGTATATATCATAGGTGAATTTTAGAAAGCGAAAGAGAAACAAGATGCAGTTGTGAAAATTGCATACGAAAAATTGGAGAAAAGAGGAGTCGGAATGATATCAAACCAGATACTACAAAACACAATAGAAGGATTAAAAGGGATCACAAGAATTGACTTATGCGTCATGGACATCGATGGAAAAGTACTGGCATCAACCTTTTCTGAAAACGGCGATTATGAGAATGCGGTGCTTTCTTTTGTAGCATCTCCGGCCGACAGTCAGGTCATTCAGGGATATCAGTTTTTCAAGATTTTTGACGAACACCAGCTTGAATACATCCTTCTCGCAAACGGAGGGAACGACGATGTATATATGATCGGAAAGATCGCGGCGTTCCAGATCCAGAACCTGCTTGTCGCATACAAGGAGCGGTTTGACAAGGATAACTTTATCAAAAATCTTCTGCTTGACAATCTTCTTTTGGTAGATATTTACAACCGTGCAAAAAAATTGCATATTGACACTGACGTCAGACGTGTTATCTTTATTATTGAAACTTCTCACGATAAGGATACGAATACGCTGGACAGCGTACGCAGTCTTTTCGGGGGTAAGACAAGAGATTTCATCACGGCGGTAGACGAGAAAAATATTATTGTTGTAAAAGAGCTTTTCGCAGGGGAAGGCTACGCCGAGATGGAAAAGGTTGCCGAAGAGATGCTTTCTATGTTAAAATCGGAAGGCGAAGAGGGGGCGCATATCGCATACGGCACGATCGTGGGCGATATCAAGGAAGTGTCAAAATCATATAAAGAGGCAAAGCTTGCTCTGGACGTCGGCAAGATTTTCTTTGAGGAGAAGGACATCATTGCCTACAGTGCGCTTGGCATCGGACGGCTCATTTACCAGCTTCCGATCCCGTTGTGCAAGATGTTTATCCGTGAGATTTTTGAAGGGAAGTCTCCGGACGACTTCGATGAGGAGACACTGACGACGATCAACAAGTTTTTTGAGAACAGCCTGAATGTATCTGAGACATCAAGACAGCTTTACATCCACAGAAATACGCTGGTGTACCGTCTGGATAAGCTTCAGAAGAGCACCGGGCTGGATCTTCGTGTGTTTGAAGATGCCATCACCTTCAAGATTGCGTTGATGGTCGTGAAGTACATGAAGTATATGGAGACACAGGAATATTAGGCGGCAGCCTGTCTACAAGGAGTATCAGTAATTAGCAGGAGGAGACTTATGATTGAATTTAAGGACGTGACGAAAGAGTATTCCAAAGGAATCGCTGCTCTGAACGGGGTAAACTTAAAGATCGAAAAAGGTGAGTTTGCTTTTATCGTAGGGGACAGCGGTTCCGGGAAATCCACACTGATCCGTTTACTGTTAAAGGAGCTGGATCCGACCAGCGGCAGCATTATTGTCAACGGTCAGAACTTAAATCGTCTGAAACACAGGAAGATTCCACAGTACCGGAGACATCTGGGGGTCGTGTTCCAGGATTTCCGTCTATTGAAAGACCGGAACATCTATGAGAACATCGCGTTTGCTCTCCGGGTGACAGAGACGTCACCACGTATTATCAAACAGAAAGTGCCGGCAGCGCTGTCGCTCGTGGGACTGGCACAGAAATATAAGGCGTTCCCGAAGGAGCTTTCCGGAGGGGAGCAGCAAAGGGTGGCGATCGCAAGAGCGATTGTCAATGAGCCGGCGATTCTTTTGGCCGACGAGCCTACAGGAAATCTCGATCCGACCAATTCCTGGGAGATTATGAAGCTTCTGGAGGAGGCAAATGAGCGTGGTACGACAGTCCTTGTCGTAACGCACAACCAGGAAATTGTCAACGAGATGAAGAAACGCGTTATCACGATGAAAAAAGGCGTTATTGTAAGCGACGAACAAAAAGGTGGGTATAATAATGAAAATTAGTACAGTAGGATATTCGACAAAGCAGGGGGTAAAGAACATTTTCCGAAACAAACTGTTCTCACTTGCTTCTGTTGCCACAATGGCAGCATGTATTTTCGTGTTCGGCCTGTTCTTTGCGATCGTTATGAATTTTAACTACATGGTTCAGAAAGCAGAAGAGGGCGTGGCGATTACGGTATTCTTTAAAGAGGGTACGGCACAGGAACAGATCGATGCGATTGGGGCGGACTTAAAAGGTCAGCAGGGAGTTTTAAGAGTAGAGTATGTTTCAGCAGAGGACGCCTGGGCAGAGTTCCAGGATGATTATTTTGCGGGAAATGAGGATGCGGCAGAAGGGTTTGCGGATGATAATCCGCTGATTAATTCCAATCATTATGAAGTATATATGAGCGATGTTTCCAAGCAGCAGGATATCGTGGAACACGCACAGAGTCTGGAGGGCGTAGGCAATGTCAACAAGTCTGACGTGGTGGCAAAGACCCTGACAAAGCTGAATTCCCTGATTTGGTACGTGTCTATCGCGATCATCGCAATTCTGCTTGCGGTATCTGTCTTCTTAATCAGTAATACGGTCACAATGGGTGTTACCGTCCGGCGGGAGGAAATCGCTATTATGAAATATATCGGAGCGAAGGACGGATTTGTCCGGGCGCCGTTTGTTATCGAGGGTCTTGTTATCGGAATCGTGGGAGCGATTATCCCGTTGATTCTTCTCTACTTTATGTATAATAAGGCAGTAGAGTATATTATGATGAAATTCAGTCTTCTGAACAATATTATTGACTTCCTTCCGGTTATGGATGTTTATAAGACCCTTCTTCCGGTAGGGCTTGCGCTGGGGGCCGGGATCGGGTTCCTCGGAAGTTTTATCACGATTCGGAAGCACTTGCACGCATAGTCTTAGGAGGACAAAAGAACATGTTGAAAAAGAAAGCCAGACGAATGGCGGCTGCGATGATGGCGGGTATTCTGACCTGTTCTCTGACTGCAGTTCCTGTCAAGGCTGATTCTATTTCAGAGACCGAGCAGAGAGGAAAAGAGCTTCAAAAACAGAAGGAAGCAGCGGAGAATGAGAAAAGCTCTCTGGCCAGTCAGTTGAATCAGGTCATCAGCGATATGCAGGAAACTGAGAAAAAACTGACAGAGAAGCAGGACGAGATCAAGAAGGCACAGGATGAGCTTGTTCAAGCGCAGATTCAGGAAAATGACCAGTATGAAGCGATGAAGCTTCGCATAAAATATATGTATGAGAATGGCAACGCAAGTCTCCTTGAGATTCTTTTCAGCGCCAAGAGCATGGGAGATCTTCTGAACAAAGCGGAGTATGTACAGTCCATCTCTGAGTACGACAGAAACATGCTGGAAAAGTATGAGAAGCTTACAAAAGAGATTGAGGAAAAGGAAGCGGCTCTTGAAAAGGAAGAAGAAGAGCTAAAGACGCTTCAGAATGACTTGATTGCAAAGAGAAACAGTGTAAATCAGCTTCTGGCGGAGAAAGAGGTACAGATTTCCAGTCTGGAGGATCAGATCGGCGCCAATGCCGCAAAGCTTCAAGAGCTCATTAAGGAGGCTGAGGAGGCGAAACGCCGTCAGGAAGAAGCGGCGGCGGCCAAGCGTGCCGCGGAAGAAGCAGCAAGGAAAGCAGCGCTTGCCGCACAGCAGGCAGCATCCTCATCCGGAAGCAGTTCAGGTTCCGGTAGTTCCAGTGCCGGGAATTCTCATGTATCTGGAAACGGATCACTGGCTTATCCGGTTGCAAGTCCGCGGATCACAAGTGGGTACGGCTACCGTACTGCGCCCACAGCAGGTGCTACCAGCAGGCATGATGGAATCGATTTTGGGGGTGCGACAGGCACGCCGATCTATGCATCAGCGGCAGGGACCGTTGTTACAGCGGCATATAACAGCGCACGGGGCAACTATGTGGTAATTAACCATGGCAACGGGCTGCAGACCTGGTATCAGCACTGTAGTGCAGTCTATGTCAGTGTAGGACAGAAGGTATCGAAAGGACAGAACATCGCGGCTATTGGTTCCACAGGAATTGTCACCGGGCCGCATCTGCACTATGAAGTCCATGTAAATGGGACTCCAGTGAATCCACTGAACTACTTATAATTTTCAGACTCAGAAAGGGATCAGATGGAAGAGCAAAGGAAAGAAAAACGGATATTACTTAAGGGGGCGCTTTATGGCGCCCTCACGATGTTTCTGGCAGGGGTGCTCGTTTTGGCGGGACTGACGGCCACCGGGACGGTCAGTATTCACACGGGAGCCATCCAGGCCGGAACAACGAGAAAGGCCGAACAGATCCGGCAGATTATCGAGAAGCAGTTTCTCTACGGTGATGACATCAAAAATGAAGATCTGCAGAATATGTCTCTGAAGGGATATGTGGCGGGACTGGGAGACCCGTACTCTGTGTACTACGATCCGGAGGAGACGAAAGAGTTTTTTGCTTCGACGGAAGGGAAATATGCAGGGATTGGTGCTTTGATGTCTCAGGATCAGGAGACAAAGGCGATCACAGTAGAAGAAATCTATGAGGATACCCCGGCGGAAACAGCCGGCATGGAAACAGGAGATGTGTTGACGGCCGTAGATGAGAAGGATGTGACAGGAATGGACCTATCTGACGTGGTCGATCTTGTAAAGGGGGAGGAAGGCAGCAAGGTGAAGATCACCGTGCAAAGAGGGGGAGACTCCATTGAAATGGAGATGACCCGAAAGATCGTCAAAACACAGACAGTGGAAATCAAGATGAAAGACGAAGACGTTGGCTATCTGAAAATCAGTGAATTCGATGAGGTTACATTGGAGCAGTTCCGGGAAGGAATGGAGGAGTTGGAACATCAAGGGATGAAAGGCCTTGTAGTGGACTTACGGGACAATCCGGGTGGAAATCTGGACACGGTCTGTGAGATTCTCGATCTGATTCTTCCAGAAGGCATCATTGTCTACACGGAGGATAAGGAAGGAAAGCGGGTGGAGACAAAGACGTCGGATGAAGAGCATCAGTTCACCAAACCGATGGCAGTCCTTGTCAATGGGAACAGTGCCAGCGCTTCGGAAGTGTTCACAGGAGCGGTGCAGGACTACGGACTGGGGACAGTGATCGGAACCCAGACTTTCGGAAAAGGGATCGTACAGACGCTTTTTTCTCTGGATGACGGTTCCTGCTTAAAGCTTACGACGGCACAGTATTTTACTCCGAATGGCCGAAATATTCATGGAGAGGGGATTTCTCCAGACATCGCAGTGGAGCAGCCGTACGGTGTGAAAGAGGATGTACAGTTGGGAAAGGCAGTAGAGACCGTGCGGCAGGAAGTTGCTGGATCCGAAAAGGAATGAGATTTTCATTCCTTTTTTTGGTGTCCTATGGTAAGATAAGTATGGAATGAAACAGAACAGGAAAACGATAGAAAATCAGAAAGGAAAAAACCGAATGAAAACATGGATTCAGAACGGGCATGTACTGGATCCGCTTACCGGAACGGATCAGATCTATGATGTTCTGGTAGACGGAAAGGATATCAAAAAACTGGGAACCCGGGAAGAGATCGCAAAAATTCTGAAGAAAGAGGAGAACGTTCAGGTACTGGATGCCTCCGGATGCTATGTGATGCCAGGTTTTATCGATCTGCATGTACATTTCCGTGATCCGGGACTGGAATATAAAGAGACGCTAAAGACCGGAGGGGAGGCAGCGGCCAGGGGCGGTGTGACGACTGTCTGCGCCATGCCAAACACAAAGCCGGTCATCGATACGAAAGAGAAAGTGGAGGAAGTACACCGCAGGGCAAAGGAGGAGTCCCCGGTTCATGTGATCCAGCTTGGAGCAATCACAGTGGGAGAGGAGGGAAAAGAGCTTGCCGATATTAAGGGGATGGCCGAGGCAGGATGTATTGCACTTTCTGAGGATGGCAAGTCTGTGATGAACTCTGCTCTCTACCGGGAAGGAATGAAGATCGCAAAGAAGTACGGGCTTCGGATCTTTGCTCATTGCGAAGAGATTGACCTGCGCCGTGACCCGGATACTGGGGAGGACGGCGTGATGAATAAGTGTGAGAAGAGCGAAGAGCTAGGACTTCCAGGAATTACCAATTCCGTGGAGGACATTATTACGGCTCGTGACATCTTTCTTGCAAAGGATACCGGAGTGCATCTTCATCTGTGTCATTGCTCCACGAAAGGGACGGTGGATCTGATGCGGATGGCAAAGGAGGAAGGCGTTTCTGTATCTGCTGAGGTGTGCCCGCATCATTTCATCCTTTCCACTGACGACATTACCGAGGATCACGGACGATTCAAAATGAATCCGCCACTTCGGGAGATGAAGGACGTGGAGGCGCTCCGACAAGGTATAAAAGAGGGCGTCATGGAGGTGATTTCCACCGACCATGCACCTCATTCCGCCGAGGAAAAGGATGCGCCGATGAGAAAAGCCGCCTTTGGAATTGTAGGACTAGAGACGAGTGCATCTCTGACCTATACAGAGCTTGTGGAGGGAGGCGTACTCACGCCGATGCAGATGGCAGAGCGGATGAGCTTTGCCCCGGCTAGAATTCTGGGGCTGGAGAACAAGGGGTCAGTATCCGAAGGAAAGACTGCGGATCTGGTTGTCTTTGATCCGTCCAGAGAATACGAGATTGATACGGACACGTTCTTGTCCAAAGGAAAGAACACACCGTTTGATGGATGGAAAGTCAAAGGTGATGTCAAATATACATTGGTAGACGGAAAGCTTGTCTACAAAAATAAAGCATATGAGGAACAGGAGTAGAGATTATGATTAACAAATTAGTGGCGAATATTAAAAAGACAAACGCACCAATCGTAGTAGGACTGGATCCGATGTTGGATTACGTTCCGGATCAGGTGAAAGCAAAGGCATTCGCTGAGTGCGGAGAGACCCTTGAAGGGGCGGCAGAAGCAATCTGGCAGTTCAATAAAGAGATCGTGGACAAGACTTACGATCTGATCCCGGCTGTGAAGCCACAGATCGCCATGTACGAGCAGTTCGGAATACCGGGACTGATGGCGTTTAAAAAGACAGTGGATTACTGTAAAGAAAAAGGACTGGTTGTCATCGGAGATATCAAGCGAGGCGATATCGGTTCCACGTCGGTAGCTTATGCGGTAGGACACATCGGGAAAGTAAAGGTGGGCGAAAAGAGTTACGCACCGTTTGACGAAGATTTCGTGACAGTCAACCCATACCTGGGATCTGACGGCATCAATCCTTTTATTGATGTGTGTAAGGAAGAGAAAAAAGGTCTCTTCATTTTGGTAAAGACGTCTAATCCGTCCAGCGGGGAATTCCAGGATCTGCTTGTTGACGGACGCCCGCTTTACGAACTGGTAGGAGAGAAAGTTGCCCAGTGGGGAGAGGACTGTATGGGGGATGAGTACAGTTATATCGGAGCGGTTGTCGGAGCGACCTATCCGGAGATGGGAAAAGTGCTGCGGAAGATTATGCCGAAATCCTATATCCTCGTGCCGGCATATGGCGCACAGGGTGGACGGGGGAAAGACCTCGTACATTTCTTCAATGAAGACGGCCTTGGAGCAATCGTCAATTCTTCCAGAGGAATCATCACCGCATATAAGCAGGAGAAATACGCACGTTTTGGTGCGGAGCATTTCGGAGATGCGTCCAGAGCGGCAGTGGAAGATATGATTGCGGATATTAGTCAGGCACTGAATTAGAGATCATACTGGATAAGGGGAAAGAAAAATGGCAGAAAGAGAAAAAGAGCTGGCAGTTGTCTGTTCGCAGGAGCAACTGGCAAAAGGAATTTTCAGTATGTGGATCCGGACGAAGGCAGCTATGACGGCAGTGCCTGGACAGTTCCTTTCCATGTATACAAATGATAAGAGCAAACTGCTTCCTCGCCCAATCAGCATTTGCGAGATCGACAGGGAGAAGGGGATGATAAGAGTCGTTTACCGAGTGACCGGGGAACATACCGGAACGGAGGAATTCTCCAGGATGCGTGAGGGGGATACGCTTCCGGTTATCGGTCCTCTTGGAAATGGATTTCCACTGGAGGAGGCAAGAGGCAGAAAGGCTTTTTTAATCGGCGGTGGAATCGGTGTTCCCCCGATTCTGGAGCTTGCCAAGCAGATTGATTGCGAAAAGCAGATAATTGTAGGATACCGGGACGACCAGACCTTTTTAAAAAAGGAATTTGAGCAAAATGGAGCTGTCTACATTTCTACAGAGGACGGAAGCGTGGGGACGGCCGGAAACGTCATGGATGCGATCCGGGAGAACGCTCTACAGGCTGATATCATTTATGCCTGTGGTCCAACTCCGATGTTAAAAGCGATCAAGGCTTACGCGAAAGAGCAGGAGATCCCATGTTACATCTCCCTGGAAGAGCGGATGGCATGTGGTATTGGAGCCTGCCTTGCCTGTGTATGTAAATCCAAGGACAAAGACCACCACAGTCACGTACACAATAAACGCATTTGTAAAGATGGGCCGGTATTTCTTTCGACGGAGGTGGAATTATAATGGCAGATACAAGAGTAACGATTGCGGGCGTCGAATGGAAAAATCCGGTTACAACTGCTTCCGGAACGTTTGGATCCGGCACGGAGTTCAGTGAGTTCGTAGATTTGAACCATCTGGGAGCTGTCACAACAAAAGGTGTTGCCAATGTTCCATGGGAAGGTAATCCGACGCCGAGAGTGGCCGAGGTTTACGGTGGTATGATGAATGCGGTAGGTCTTCAGAATCCGGGGATTGACGTCTTCTGTGAAAGGGATATTCCATTTCTCAGAAAGTATGATACGAAGATCATCGTTAATGTATGCGGACGTTCCGAGGAGGATTACTGTGAAGTCGTGGAGCGGCTGGCGTCCGAGGATGTGGATATGCTGGAAATCAATATTTCCTGCCCGAATGTCAAAGAGGGAGGAATCGCCTTTGGACAAAATCCGAAGGCAGCGGAAACTATTACCAGAGCAGTGAAAAAATACGCAAAACAGCCCGTGATTATGAAGCTGAGCCCGAATGTCACAGATATCACGGAGATGGCAAGAGCCGTTGAGGCAGGCGGGGCGGATGCGGTCTCCCTGATTAATACCCTGACCGGAATGAAGATCGATATCAACCGGAAACAGTTCGTTCTTGCTAATAAGACGGGCGGAGTGTCCGGACCGGTCGTGAAGCCGATTGCTGTTCGGATGGTTTACCAGGTGGCAAATACAGTCAAGATTCCGATTATCGGCATGGGAGGCATCAGTACATGGGAGGATGCGGTAGAATTCCTGCTTGCGGGGGCAAGCGCCGTATCCGTCGGAACCGCCAATTTCTACAATCCGAAAGCAACGGAGGAGATCGCGGACGGTATTGCTGCTTATATGGACCGGAATGGATATGCGGCCGTATCGGAGATGGTAGGAATTGTGAAATAGCGTTGTGCCGGAGTGAAAGAGAGCAAAACCAGAGGCGTATCGTTTAGATGCGCCTCTTTTTCAAAACTCAGAAGGGTAGGAGGGACAGACGATGACAGATTTAGAACAAAAGCTCAACTCAGGGAAAGTATATCAGGTGATAGCCCAGGAAAATCAGGATCCTCGGTTTTACGAGTATCTGGAAAAGATGGAGAAGTACAATACTCTGGGATATACGGAAAGAGCAGAAAAAGAGAAACAGCAGATTTTAAAAGAGCTGTTTGCGGAAATTGGAAACAATTCCTACATTCAGGCACCGTATCATGCGATGTGGGGAGGCCGGCATGTCCACCTTGGAAAAAACGTATATATCAATTTTAACTGCACTTTTGTCGATGACGCACAGGTCTATATCGGAGATGATACGCTGATTGCTCCGAATGTGACGATTATCACTGCTTCCCATCCGATTTCTCCGGCACTGCGGGCACAGAAATATGGATGTAACTGGCCGGTTTTCATCGGAAAAAATGTCTGGATCGCTTCCAATGTTACTATTCTTCCGGGCGTTACGATCGGAGATAATTCGGTTATCGGGGCCTGCTCTGTGGTGACAAAAGATATTCCGGCCAATGTGGTCGCAATGGGAACTCCGGCAAAAGTAGTAAGAGAGATCACACCGGACGATGACATCTATTATGATCATGGAAAGCTGATTGCCGAAAATATGGCGTAAACAGAAAGAGCGGAGAACTTACAGAAAAAGATGAATCGACTCAGGTGGTAAACTGGCGGGGCAGGGGAGAGACAATGAATGGGATTTTAATCAGGAGGAATGTATGAAGAACTATTATGGTAGTTTATGTACAGAGATGTATGAAATTTTACATGAGAGTGCGCCTGGGGATGAATTGAATTTTTATCTTTCCTATGCGGAGAAAGGAATGTCAATTTTGGAACCTTTATGTGGAAGCGGAAGGTTTTTGATCCCATTTTTAGAAAGAGGGTTTGAAATCTGTGGTCTCGATTTGTCCGAAGAGATGCTTGCGAAACTAAAAAAGAAGGCGCCTCAAGCTAAATTTTTTCAGGGAAATATATTGGAGTATGAATCGAAAGAAAAATTTGATTATATTTTCATTTCATCAGGATCGGTGTCACTATTTACGGACATAGACGTATGTAAAAAGATATTGTGGAAAATGAAAGAATTATTAAAGCCGGGAGGGAAATTCGTTTTTGCAGTCGACTCTATAAAAGATCGGTGTGAGGATGACGAGGAATACAAAACGTCTATAGAGGTGAAGACAAAAGAGGGATTTGACCTTGTATTGAAAGGAAAAAATCGATTCGATGAGGAGACCAATACACAGTATTCTCCAAGTGTTTATGAATTATACCGTGGTTCGGAATTATTACAGAAGGAAGAGATGGATTTCCAGACCCACCTTTATGAATTGGGGGAATTGGAACCGTATCTGGAGGAGATCGGATTTTCCAAGGTGACGGTGTATTGTTCTTATGAGAAAGAAATTGCACAGAATAATGAAACAAATATGTTTTTATATGAATGTTCATTATAATTGGAGAAAGAAAGTTAGAAACGTATGATCCGGTTATACAAAAAGCATGGATTATTGTTATAGTGGGTGTAAAACACCCAAAATCGGGGAGGAAATTTAGGATCATGGAACAAACAGAACAGGGATTGTCCTGTGGAGGTATGAAAGATGAGAAGTGAAAAAGAAATGATGGAGCTGATTCTTAGTGTGGCCAGGAAGGATGAGCGTATCCGTGCGGTTTACATGAATGGCTCCAGAACAAACCCGAATGTGAAAAAGGATATTTTTCAGGATTATGATATTGTGTATGTTGTGAAAGAAAACAGGCCCTTTTATGAAGACGAAAGATGGATCGACCGATTTGGAAAACGACTTTATATGCAATGTCCAGAAAAGATGGATAAGGATCGCGGACAGGCAGTGGATCTCGATCAATGTTTTGGATGGCTGATGCAGTTTCAGGATGGAAACAGGCTGGATCTGCATGTTGTCCCAGTAGAAAAAGCAAATGTCATGGAGGATAAGCTTTGCGTGATTTTACTTGACAAAGACCATATTCTCCCATCGATCCAGCCGCCGACAGATGAGGATTACTGGATCAGAAAGCCTTCAGAGCCGGAGTTTCTGGCTTGTGCAAATGAGTTCTGGTGGTGCCTCAACAATGTGGCAAAAGGATTGTGGAGGGAAGAAATTCCCTATGTACACGCAATGTATACGGAAGGAAGTCACGCCCAGCTTCTTAAAATGCTTAACTGGAAAGTCGGATATGAAAATGGATTTTGTCTGTCCACCGGAAAAGCATCGAAATATCTGAAAGATTATCTGCCCGAGGATTTGTGGGGAAGATTTTTGAAAACATATATCACGGGTGATATTCCGCAGATATGGGATGCTATGTTCATCATGTGTGATCTGTTCCAAGAGACGGCGACAGAACTTGGCGGACGACTGGGCTATGCATACAATATCCAGGAAGCAGAGGCGAGTTATCAATATGTAAAACATGTTCGGACGTTACCCAAAGACGCCAAAGGGGTATTTTAAAACAAATAGGAAACGTGATAAAACTTCCATAGAGAAGGGGATGTAGAAAGGTGGGGGGCCTAAGAAATTGCAGGATCCCAAGAAAGGATAAGATTATGAAAAAAATAGAAATCAAAGAAAGAACACCCGTATTCCTGGAAAAGTTGGTTGACATATGGGAGAGGTCTGTAAAAGAAACACATCTGTTTTTATCGAACGAAGAACTAGAGAAAATTAAGAAATATGTACCGACAGCATTATCGATGGTTCCTCTGTTAATGATCGAAACAGATCCATCCGGCAATCCTGTTGCATTTATGGGGATTGATGGCAGCAAACTGGAAATGCTGTTTATTGCGCCTGAAGAAAGGGGCAGAGGATTGGGCAGGAAACTGTTGGAATATGGAATTGCGGAGTATGATGTAAAAGAACTTGTCGTCAATGAACAAAATCCACAGGCGAAAGGTTTTTATGAGCATATGGGTTTTCGGGTGCGTGAAAGATCGGAACTTGATGAACAGGGGAATCCTTATCCTGTTCTGTTTATGGAAATAGAATAAAATGAGACCAAGTTTGTCTACCAGCGGAGGAAGTTTATGAAAAGAAAAGTACAGGAATATTTTTTCTATTTTATGTTGTATTCTATTTTAGGATGGATCTATGAAGTGTTTCTGGAAGTCGTCATTTATAAGTGGGGATTTTCTAACAGGGGCGTTTTATTCGGTCCATATTGCGTTATATATGGAGTGGGGGCTCTTGTTTTGATTATTTTATTGGGAAAGGCAAAACAAAAAGCGGTACATATTGGGAAATGGAATGTGACGCCGATTTTGATTTTTATTGCAATCATAGGAATTACTACAGTGATCGAATTGATTGGAAGTTATATTATGGAATTCACAAGGGGAGAATGGCTGTGGGATTATACGAGGTTCCGGTTTAATTATCAGGGGCGTATTGCCTTGAATCCAAGTATCCGTTTTGGAATCGGAGGTATGATTTTCTTATATGTGTTGCAGCCGATTTTTGTCAAACTAACAGAAAAGATGAATAGAAGATTGTTTGAAAAGATTGTCGCTATTATGGGGATTCTGTTTGCGGCAGACGTTCTCGTATTGATCATCAAATAAAAAAGTAAAATCGTTCAAAGAATGTAAGCAGGCAGGTTCCTCAATCCTTGGCGGGTAATTGAAATGAAGGGGATTCTATGTTAGAATGGAAAAGATTTAAAGTACAATGTAAATCATAGCTGGCGAAAGATAAAACAGGGCGTATAAGCCTGATTATATAGGAGGTTGAAACAGATGGAAACTTACAAGAAAGAATTTATTGATTTTCTGACAATACTTTTCCATAAGTTGATGTAACTTCTCAAAGCCTTGTATTTACTGGTGTTTTGCAAGATTTTGAAAAACAGTAAAGTGATGTATTATATCATAAAATGGTGTAGTTTGATATGAAAATGGTGTACTAAATGGTGTAGTAAATCGGAAAGAATTATTAAATCTGGTGACGAAATTTAAGAGTGTTAGATTTGACATTTGAATAGGTATTTGTTAGAATGAAATTAGAAAAAAGACACTACTCGGCGGACGGTCAGTCCAAGTTTATATGGTTACAAAAAAGCAACCGCATTCCTTTGGCAGAGGGGCGGTTACTTTTTTGTATGATTGATATATGCTAACAAAATCGTCACAACGATACTTAGTATCATTAGTACGAGGGAGAGCATTTCAAAATCACTCATAAGTTTGCCCTCCTTTCCAAGATTTCCTGCAAAGAGGAGTTCTATGTAATCAGAGGGTTCAGTCCCTCTGTTGAAGGACTAACCGCCTACTGTTTTCGAGTAGTGCCTTGTCTTATTTTATCAAACTGGCTGTCTTGTGGCAAGATATTCTCTATTATTGTGCAGAAATAATTGAGAAGAAATTCTCACAATAGAATAAAGTGCTTGGAAACATTGAAAAGTTCGCTTCAAATCAAGGTTTACAGACATTTTTCTTCAAAGGAAAGGTATTGTAGAATACCGCAAAATATCGTAACAGATTTTTAAAATGGAGTAAATTTGGAGTAAAAGTTGAAAGAAAATGGAGTAAATATTTCAAGAAGACATTAAAGGAATGACGCAGATAGTAGAGATATTGTCTGCGCCATTTTTAAGAGGAATAGTGCAAGAAATTTTAAATTTGAGATTAAGGAAGTGCAAGAGATATGCAACCTATTTTTACATTGCAGTACGGGGAATTTGCTGTGGCAGATTATTTGTCAAAGAAATATAAAAGAGGCTTCAGTATTTATTCCATCTTCAGCACAGGAAAAAGGAATTGACCTGTTATTATATAAATTTTCTAATGGTGTGAATTTGATAAATACAATACAAGTCAAGATGTCGAGAGCTTATTATAATTTATACTCGAAATATCAAGGTATGTTATGGTATAATAAATTTGAACCGCAGGACAACGGAGATTGGTTTATTCAAAGTATCCTAAAGATGTAAATGCTTCAATTAAAGCATTTGAATGGGATACAATTATGCTAGAGTTAAAAAATAAAGAAATGAAACAATTTATGGACGAAGTTCGATTGAAAACAGATACGGAAAGAGAAGATAAGATGTTTGGCTTCGGCTTCAATGAAAAAAGTGAAATAGTTCAAACAAGAGGGTATATAGAAGAACGTGATATGTCCCAGTATTTGATTGAAAATAGGATTGAATAAATTAAAAAATTCATTTCGATAAGAAAAGTTGTTTAAGGAAATAAAAAATTGCGATATTTACAAGGACTATAAGAGAAAATACTTCCGAGGAGGGTTAAAAATGGAAAATTATGAATTACAGATAGACGAAGTTATTTTATATGAAGGAGTAGTTAGAAGTAACACGTTTAAAGGTAGTGTACGCTTAACATTAACTTCTAAAAGAATGATTTTTGAAAAAGAAAAAGGGGTATTTAAAAAAGAACTGGAAGTTCTTGATGTGATACTTTTAGAAAATATAAAGACTTATAATAATGCTGTACAGATTAAGCAAAAAGGTGCAGAAGTAGAAATTCAAACAATTCAGAAAAATATAAACTTAATGTTTTCGGGAATTATTGAAGCTAAAAAGTTTTGTGGAAAAATAGTTGATGCTTCAACAGGAACAACTATTGTAGAGAGAAGTTCTAATAAGATAAAAAATGCTTTTAGTATCGTAGATGATACATTAGGATTAGACACTAGAGGAACAATGAAAGGCTTAATCGAAAATGGAGTAAAAGGTACTATTATCAATGGAATAAAGAAAAAGAAATAAACTTGTGTAAATATTAACATTTGGCTGGAAAGGGTATAAGGGAGAATTGTTATGAGTGAAAACAAAAAATTTTTTAAACAAATGGCGTATAACGTGTTTTGGAGGCAAGGAGATACAGATCACCCAGATTGTCCTGAATGTAACTCAACTATGAATTTCCATGGGGGAGATGACATTTCTATTGGAGAAGGATATTGGGAATGTTCGTCTTGTGGTTACAGCTTCACTGAAAGCGATTTGGATGAATTTGATGTATCAATTTTTAAAGGGTAACTTTTAGTAAGTTTGAAAGAAACGAAAGGAAAAAACATGGCTTATAAAGATTTGATACCGTATAATAACATGAATAAATGGATGAGTGAAAATGGTGGTCCGGAAAAAGCAGTTAATTTAATCCAAAAAACAGTTGGTTACGAGGGGAAAAGGCAGGACGTTCAAAAGGACGTTTGGAAGGAATTGGAATAGGTGTGGCTTTTTTAACAGTCGGAAGTGGAGTTAACTATGCAAAAAAAATGTGGAATAAGCATAAAGAAAAAATGGAAGAAGATAAGCAGATAGAGGAACAGGCAGAGGTAGCCAAAGATATGATTATAGAAACGTTGAAGCAAAAAGAAAAATCAATAAGCAGTGAGGTCAAGGAACAAGGCGTAGCCGATACGCCGTAGGGCAGTCCTTGACGGAACGGACACAGCCAACAGAACCATGATACAGCAGAGGACTTGAAAGGTCAGAAACCTTGCAAGTCCTCTTGTCTGTTACTGGGCGTTATGTTTTAAGTAAAGTGCTTCTTTTTCTAGTTCTTTTTCAAATGCCTTTATGTGACCGTCTTGTATTCCGTTGTCGATATAAAAGCAATCGTCAGCCTGTGAGTAGGAAAGCATGGTAACTTTCGGCTCATAGGTCTTTGTATCAATTCCGTAATAATAAACGGTGGCAGTTGAAAGTTCCATGTTGATACTGTCAAAATCTCTTGTAAAAACGCTGTGCCTGTCTGCATGGAAAAAATCAGACGGACATTCGTAGAACTCGGAACTATCTTCTCTTAAAAATAGGGGCAGTATGTGTACTTCATTCCCGCTTCGGTTGACAAGGACATAGAAGCGGGGAATAAGGGCGGAATACTGTGTTTTCATAGCAATATACATATCGTCTAAATCGTCAAGAAGATACTCGGAGCAGGAGTTGTTATAAAAGACATATTGCAGGGCAGTATCATTTTTTTGTGTATTTTCCATAGGCACATTTTCTCCGTAAAGCCACCGCAAGTCCACATCTAAAGAGTCGGCAATCAGTTCCATTTTATCGGCTTTGGGGTTGTATTGTCCCGAAAGATAGGAACTGAACGCCCCTTTGCTGATACCTGTATCTTTGACTATATCTACCTGTTTTTTATTTTTTGCTTTCATGGCAAATTTAA
>OGRS01000384.1_pt1 | contig 44047 bp, 41 predicted proteins | sample 1553561 | NCBI WGS metagenome assembly OGRS01 (sample SAMEA2580103, study PRJEB22360) | human gut metagenome | biome: human gut; feature: human-associated habitat; material: faeces | place: Denmark | collected 2008/2010
TCCTCCGGGTTTTAACGGGATTTTTCCTTCTGCCCTTCTATGTAAGCAAGTACCTGTTCACGGCTCCGGTCACTGACCGTTACAGCACAATAAGACGGATTCCACAAATGCCCTCCCCACAACTCTTTCTTTAGCTCTGGATACAAAAGGAACATCTGGCGCGCAAGATTCCCCTTCATGATTTTGATCATGTCTGAAATATAAAACTGTGGTCTGCAATCTACAAGCAGATGAATATGATCCGGCATAACCTCCATAGCCAGGATTTGAAATTTATATTCCTGTGCAAGACTTTCCAGCATTTCTTTGCATTCCACATCAATTCCGTCTTTTAAAACCTTTTTTCTGTACTTTGTACACCAGACCAGATGATACTGCAGAGAGTACACATATCCTCTACCATAGGAAAGACCATTTTTATTAATTGTAAACATATCTTTCTTCATAAAAATAGTATACCATATGCATAGGAATATATCAAACATTTGTTCCTTTTTTGGTGCGAATTTTGCGCGTCTAACTCATCACTGAAGTAACGAGAATGCGACGCGCAGTTTTCAAAAACGCTCCCCTAGTATCTATAACGCAAGGGGAGCGTCTATTTTCAATTAGTTCGCTTGTTCTGATAATCGAGTTTTGCTTAAGCTCTCTCCCAGCGGCCTCCCGGGGCTGAAGATATAACACAATAAGCAATATTCAAACTTGAGGTTCCAGCTTTAATATACGAACGACAGGACCGTCCACACTCTAAAGTCGAATATGTAATCATCTGCGTATTATTTGGAGTATAGTGATATGGGGTTCCTCCAGCAGGATTTGAAATTGTTTTTGTAATATCATCATACTGGAATCCCACCTCTGGTGAATATTTGGATGTCTGCATTAAACTACTTGCTTTCATAGAGGTTCCGTAGTTCAGTGTTGTTTCAAACCAATTAATTCGTACCTTTAATGCCTGACGGTCATTTGTCACGGATACTTTCATGGTTGCATAAATGCTGTACTGGCTAAGCTGCCCCGTATTGCTTACAATATCAGTGATTGCTACTCTTTGCTGATGCTCGTCTACAATCAACAAACCCGTTGAAATAATATCCTGCTCGCTGCCATTTTCATCCACTACCTGTGTGATTGACAAATAATCATCCGGCTTTGCATCAATGGCGCGGGTCTTCATCTGTTTTTCCTGATATTGTTCAATTGCAACCTTAATTACGTCACTTTCATTCGTGATGTGATTGTTTAAAACCTCTTCATACACTCTGTTTTTTAATTCTGCATTTGTTTCTGCTTTTACTTTGGATTACAATTTCGCTTCCAAATCCTTCTTCACCTACCCCACCATTTACAACAACATCTCTTCCTACAAATCCTGATGGTGGTTAAAGTTAATCAAATATTTTATTTGTCTTGACATAACTTTCCATTAACTTATAATTTGTTTGCATCTTATATAATCTTAAAAGATCTAAATCCTGTTTAAAATATTTCTTGCACTTTACATCTTTTTGTGCTTCTAAAATACAAGCCTCAACCATTAATGAAGTGTGCAATGATCCTCCTTTTCCGGCAAATAATGTCTGTTGAATTCTTTTTCGACAGACACCTATTGCTTTTTCAAAATATCCCAATTCTTCCAACGCCATCCCATAATTTCCCATACTCATACCCCAATCTAAGATGTGAAATACAGGTTTAATAAAACTTTTTTCATATTGTCCCACTAAAAATTGATATATTTCCAATGCTACTTTATAATTCTGTTCACCCCAATAAATCAATGCCATTTCTGTCAAAATACTAACTTCCTCTGTATTTAAAACATATTCTATTTTTTGTCCTTCTTCAACTTTAAGTGACATAGCAAGTAATTCTTTTAATTGTTTTATAAATTGTTCCGTATATTCTGCATTTTCCTTATATTTTACTATAAATGAGCAAATCCAAAATATTGCACAAAAGAAAGACACCCTCTGTAGAAGGATGTATAATTGAAGTACCAACAAACAACATACTCACTCAAACAAGGGGGTGTCCGTTGCAAACAGTATACATCATTCCAAACATATTTACAATTACCTGAAAGCATTAAATCTCGGATTATTTTTATCCGATGTGTATCTGAACCACTTATTGACCATCATCCTGTCTGTTTTTCTCCGGGGATACCGGGGAAAAACAGTTGATTTCCAAGAAGTCAGCCATTGCCACAGGACAACGACCGCTTATTTCCTGAATCACGGAAAATGGAAGGACGATGCATTGCAGGATGTTTTAAAAAGCAGCATCCTCCAAGCCATTTATAGGGAAGCACAGCGTTCCGGACAACCGATTTACTGTATTGTGGATGATACGATTGCTTCACATACCCGGCCTTCGTCACAGGCGGTTCATCCAATCGAAGCTGCGTATTTTCATCAATCACATTTAAAAGGCTGTCAGGATTATGGGCATCAGGTTGTCTCCGTTATGCTTTCCTGCAACGGGATTACCCTGAATTATGCAGTCATCCTGTACGATAAATCAAGATCAAAGATCCAGATTGTACAGGAGATCGCGGAAGAACTTCCCGCTGCGCCGGTCATTTCCTACTTTCTTTGTGACAGCTGGTATACTACTGCAAAAGTGATGGACCGTTTTATTCGGAAAGGATTCTATACGGTTGGGGCATTAAAGACCAACCGAATCCTTTATCCATGCGGGATCCGTCAAAAAGCCAGTGCATTTGCCCTTCATTTGCGGAAAACAGACCCGGATGTCAGCCTCGTGACCGTTGGCAGCCGTGAATTCTATGTATACCGCTATGAAGGGGAGTTGAATGGCATTCCAAATGCAGCGGTGATCCTCAGCTATCCGAAGGATGGATTTGGGAATCCCAAAGCATTGCGTGTATTTCTCTCTACAAATGCAGAGTTATCCACGCAGGAGATCCTGGACACCTATACGAAACGGTGGCCGATTGAATTATTTTTCCGGCAGAGCAAAAGTAAACTTGCGCTGGATAGTTATCAAATCCGATCCCGTCAGGGAATCCAAAGGTATTGGCTGATCATGTCGTTGGTCCACTATTTGTGCTGTATGCATTCTGGAAACTACTGCACATTCGAAGAGGGATACGCATCCTTGAAGCAGCAGCTAAAGCAGGAACAGTTTGCAAACCTGTACCGCCTCATAAAAAGCAGCGCCTCATTCGAAGAAGCTTTTAAGTTTGTGGGATAAGTTTGTGCAAAATTCGATATTTGCTCATTTATAGTATTTTACTTTTACCCTTTCTGTTTCAATATATTGGTAATTTTTCTTCAAATTACAGTCTAATTTTTCTTCAATTTTTGAAAGTACCTTTTCTGCATTTCCATACTCTTTTCGATGAATAAACTTCGAAAATTCAATCTTCAACTCCAGCGTCTCATACTCTTCCACTTGAATCCCCGTCTCAATTCTATCCCCACTCCTTCCCATCTTCTCCATCATCTGACGTAGATTTCCGCTTCGTGGTTTCTGATTTCCGTTTTCGATTCTTGCCAATGTTTCCTGCGCACAAATGTCTTCACTCAGTCCTTCCTGTGTAAGTTTTGCCGCATTTCTTGTTCGACGTATCAATTCTGCATCAATCTCGAAATTCCGAACCACATGGTCAAACAGACGGTAATTTTTAAAAGAAACTTTATAATCACTTTCCAATTCCAGAAGGCTTGCACGTTCCTGTCGCAGCAACCCAATAAATTCTGCGTTACTATTTTCTTTTTCCAGAATCTGCGCATACTGCTCCAGAATTTCCGGCATATAAAGCAGTTTCCCTTCTTCTCTCAAGTTTTCTAACGCCGTTTCTGTTATCAATTTTAAATAAGTATCCGCTTTTCCATCTCGGGCTGTTTTTTCTATTAACAATGCAGCATATGGAATTACTTTTACTCGTTCTGTCCTCTCAAAGTTTTTCTGAAAGATCTCCTCTACTAACTCCTGAAGTTCTTTCTCTCCTCGTTCACGATCTGTACCAAAACAGACTTCCCATCGAAATAGCAGAAGTTTGTATTCCTCTGCACTTAAAATCCCTGTCTTTCTCTGTATTTCCGCTTCTGGCATTGTCTGTACAATTGCCTTTTCCAAATGTTCGCATACTGTCTCTACTGATTTACCACGAAGCCATGCAATCTGCGCATATTCCTGCTCAATGAACTGCTGATGCAGCGGCTCCTTTGCTCTTTTATTCTTCTCATATTCAAGCAGACATTGTTTTGCTTCTTCCCATTTTTTTTGACAAATTTTCTGTTGTATCTCCTGACGCAATTCATAGATATTGTAAATGTCCCTTGGCAATATATAAGTGAGCCTCTCCACCGATTTTCCCAACCGTCCCATAATTCGATCAATCAGAAAAAAATCAATTTCCTGCTGATCTGCTTCAATTCTTGCATATTTTGACACAGAAGAAATACCCAGGCATAATTGTTTTTGTCGTATTCCTTCTTTCTCTCGTAATTTCCATAGTAATTGACCAATTCCTTGCATCTGTTTCCCTTTACTGATTCCTTTTTCTATGTTATTTTTTGTGACTTTTATTATGATTTTAAAATTGTATTTACAGCAAGAGAAATTATCACTATATTTTAATTTGATTTTTATACAAATCCACGTTTTCTATTTTTATAAGTAAAAAAGTGTAATTTTTCCCTTTTTCATACGTATAATATGCTTTGAATTTATTTTCATATTTTTCTTTTAAAATAAAATATGGAATTGCCCTAAATCAAGGCAATTCCATGCATTATAATTTATCTTTAGTATGGAACCCTCCCATTCTTTACCCATAGCAAAGTAAAGCATCGGTGCATGCAGCAGCAGGCTGTCATATCCCATCAACGGCATCGTTTCTGTCGATGCTTTGACCTCATCGGATGTTATGAGCGGAAGCCGCAGCGCCATCAGCCCAAAGCAGAGCGAATATCCCAAAAACACAGCCAGAAAGCCGCCGAAAGCCGTCATTAACACATGGGAAAAACTATAAACGCTGCTATGTACCCGCGGTAAAATACAGTTGATATAATTTTTCTGCACATCCTCCCAGTAACTGAGCGCGAACGGCAATACGACAAGAATTGTATTCGTCACCAGAAATGCACTTACACCGCCGCGCGCATTCACCAGATAATAAACCGAGCAGTTTCCTCCTGATCCTGCTGCTTCAGGGTAAATGCTCAGGAAGGTAAGTACGGCAATAAAGGCAATTGCGAGATAAAATTTCCACGATTTTATCATTCTGCTGAAATCGGAATGCAGCATTCGAAAAAAGACCATTTTTTTGTTCACCCCCGTCTCGTATGAATGTTCCATGATACCATTTTTATATTTTCATGATAGCGTAAACGCCTGAAATAGTTTATGACGTTTTCTGAAACTTTGAACAAAAAACTTTTTATTCATTTTATCAAGTTGGAACTTTCTCCACCAGATCTTCTACCGTACATACTAATGCCCGCGCAATCTTCAACAAGGTCTCTGTCTGCGCCTTGTTAATATCCTTTCTTCGCTGTTCATACTGCTGAATGGTCCGAACCGAAACACCTGCCTGCTGTGCCAGTTCACTCTGACTTAGATTTGCAAAAGTACGCAATTCTTTCAAGTTTGTCTCCGGTTTTGCTTCACGATATAATTCATTCATTTTATCTACAAACTGACGAACATCCATTTCATGATATGGCGTGTAGAGCATTCGCACTTCAGTTACAGGAATAGCCTGGTTTATTTCCGCAAAAGACAAACTGGTACTCCACTGATAATAGGCCAACGCCCAGCCTGTCCAATATTCAGGGCTGCGATCGTAAGAATAAGAGGGGGCTTGTTCCGGCTTTGGTTCCCCTGCTTCCTGTAATACTTCATATGCAATTTCAACTCCCGACATTCCCGCTACCACAGAACAGTCACCTCGTTCAAACCGTGACGCTGTATTACTCATACAAAACCACTGCCATACAGTTTCCAACGGCCGTTTTAAATCATTGACCATATAATCCAGCATGCAGGCAAGATTTTTTTGTGCAACAGAAAGATATAATTTATCGTAAGCGTGGATCATCTGGTTTCATCTCCTCATCTAAAATTGTGGTGATATATAAATCACCCCGCTGACGGCGGTTTCGTTCCAGATCAAAATATTGCCGACGCGCCATATGATCACGGGATGCTTTCCTCTTATACCATTCCTGCACACTTGCAATCTCATACCCTGTAAATTCCAAACGTTCAAATGCTCTTCTGCTTTTTAAAACAAACTGCTGTCCCAGTTTTCCCAGACGCATTGCATTACTCAACTGACGGTAAGAAATTGCACCATTAATAAAATCCGCTGCAAAAGAAAAATAGCTGTCGTCAGCACGATATCCAATGATAATATCTGCCTTTTCATAATCAAGATGAAAATTTTGTAGCAAATATTCTTTTGCTTCTGCCGCCAACGGTGTGGATGCATCAAATTCTCGATTTTCCAACAAAATCGTAAGCCAATGGAGCATTGTATAGTCGCGCATATTCAAATTGAGAACTTTCAATCCATCACATTCAATCTCATATCTATTTGCGTAACCATTTTTATCCGCACTGACACCCCATTCTTTGGCCATATTTTGGTTTTCTGTACAGTAAAATCCAACACCATAATCATTATAAATTTTTCCATAACCATATTTCGGCCGTTCAATAATATGATCCGAACCATGATAAACTGTTTTTTTCATTTTACCACCTCTGCTTCGAATTATACTCCTAAAGGCGTATAAAAACAACAAATAGAAAAATTTGGATTCAGAAAATACGTTTGAAAGAACTTTTGACATTTTTACAAAAGCGTGATGCTATGATGTCGAAAAAGAGCGCTGCCGACAGACGGTCAGCCTGTTTACTAATTATGTCAAAAATGGTCGCCTAGTTTGCAGACAGGGGTGGCTATTTTTGCGTCTTACCCTTATTTTTTCTCCACCATACGCTTCCTACAACAACTCCTCCCGCCAGCACAAAAATTATTTGTTTTCTCGAAAGCCTCCATCCGAATAACTCAACTCTTACTTCCTTCGGCTGATACGAATACCCCATCAAAATTCTGTTATCATCCCCCGTCCCCACCGACGCATGGCAGTATGTGGTTCCCATGAATTTCATCGCAGATCTCGGTGTTCCCAGCTGGCTCCCGGAATAGCTGGCGCCATTTAGCTGTTGATTGTTTACAATAAGATTCCCACTGACTTCCCAGTCGCTCATTGTTCTGTCCTTATACCATAAGGTTCCGCCAAATTCATACGGTCTTATCGCCTCTCCCAACAAAAACGAAAAGCTGTCGTTTCCACAGGGTTTTTTGTTCTCTGCAAATTCATAGGTCGGATAAATATAAATCGTCGAACCAATTTGAAAGGCTGATGCATAGAACTCAATCCATTCGAAATCTTCCTCTCTTCCATTCATCGCCTGTTTTCCTACATCGATTTTCATATACTCAAATTTTCCATCCCCATTTTTTAAATCATCGACGATAAACTGCTTCACATGCTCATCCAGCTTTTGTATCTCATTCTCTGGCATCCCTGTTTCCTGCAAATAAGCATCGTAATCAGAAGGAACCTTTTCCTCTGCCTTCACATAAGATACCCCCGCATACAATGACAGTCCGTAACAAAGTAAAACCAGAAATAACGTCCGCATTTTTCTCATACAACGCTCCTCCTTCCTGTTGTCATATTCGATAAACCCGTTCAAATATTCTCTCTTTATCATTATATTATCATAAGATTCAGAATCTTTATATGACGTTTTCCTTAACTTTTTAAAACGCAAAAAATCCCTCCCCACACATCACGCATGGAAAGGGATTTCTCTATTTACTCTATTTTTCTTTTAATCCATCAGCAGATCTCCGCCCCTGCCGGCATTGCTTTTTCCGGGGTCATGAGGCATACGTTGCCTTCGGCGTCTTCTGCGCAGAGGAGCATTCCTTCAGACATCATGCCTGCCAGTTTGGCCGGTTTCAGGTTGGTCAGGACCATAACCTTCATTCCGATGGTATCTTCCGGTTTGTAATATGCTTTGATTCCGGAGACGATCTGTCTTGTCTGGCTTCCGACTTTGACCTGGAAGCAGAGGAGTTTTTTCGATTTCTTCACCGGTTCGCAGGAGATGATCTCACCTACCTGGAACTGCATTTTTCCAAAGTCTTCGAACGTAATCTCTTCTTTTGGCTCTACATCTACAACAGCTTCTTCGGCTTTTTCCTCTTCTTCTTTTGCGGCAGCCATAGCAGCTTTCTGTTTTGCCTGGATCACTTCTACTTTTTCCATAACCTCTTTGACGTCGAGTCTCTGGAACAGGATCTGCGGCTGATCGGTTACCTGATTGCCCGATGTATACAGTCCGAACTGATCCAGCTCTTCGTAGCTGCGTTTCTCTGCATTCAACTGAGCCAGGATCTTCTCGGTGGTCTCCGGCATGAAAGACTCGAGCAGGCATGCGCCGATGGTGATGCTCTCTACCAGGTTGTACAGAACCTCTTCCAGACGGTCTTTCTTTGCCTCGTCTTTTGCCAGTGCCCACGGCATCGTCTCGTCAATGTATTTGTTGCAGCGTTTGAACAGACCAAAGATTTCGGTCATCGCATCTGCCACACGCAGCTCTTCCATCTTTGCAGCAACTTTTGCTTTTGTTGCGGTAACGACTGCTTTCAGATCATCATCCACCTCTTCTGCTGCGCCGGTCTTTGTCACAACGCCGCCGAAGTATTTGTTGCTCATGGAGATGGTACGGTTTACCAGGTTTCCAAGAGTATTGGCAAGGTCGGAATTCATACGCTCAACCAGCAGCTCCCAGGTAATGACACCGTCGTTCTCAAACGGCATCTCGTGCAGAACGAAGTAGCGGACAGCGTCTACGCCGAACAGGTCTACCAGATCGTCTGCGTAGATCACGTTTCCTTTGGATTTACTCATCTTGCCGTCGCCCTGCAGCAGCCACGGATGACCAAATACCTGTTTCGGAAGCGGCAGATCGAGTGCCATCAGGAAGATCGGCCAGTAAATGGTATGGAAACGGATGATGTCTTTTCCGATCAGATGCAGGTCTGCCGGCCACAGCTTGTTGAACTGCTCGGAGCTGTTTCCGTCACAGTCATAACCGATTCCGGTGATGTAGTTGGTCAGTGCGTCCAGCCATACGTAGGTAACGTGCTTCGGATCGAAGGATACCGGGATTCCCCAGGTAAAGGAGGTTCTGGATACACAGAGATCCTGCAGTCCCGGAAGAAGGAAGTTGTTCATCATCTCGTTCTTTCTGGAAACCGGCTGGATGAACTCCGGATGGGTGTTGATATAATCGATCAGTCTCGGTGCATATTTGCTCATTTTGAAGAAATATGCCTCTTCTTTTGCCGGGGTAACCGGGCGTCCGCAGTCCGGGCATTTTCCGTCTACAAGCTGGGACTCGGTGAAGAAGGATTCACACGGTGTACAGTAAAGGCCTTCATAATATCCTTTGTAGATATCTCCCTGATCGTACAGTTTTTTGAAGATTTTCTGTACCTGTGCCTCGTGATCGGCGTCGGTGGTACGGATGAATTTGTCGTAGGACGTATTCATCAGATCCCAGATTCTCTTGATCTCGGTGGATACGTTGTCTACGAATTCTTTTGGCGTGATACCTGCCTCTTCTGCTTTCAGCTCGATCTTCTGGCCATGCTCATCGGTTCCGGTCTGGAAGAATACATCGTAGCCCTGCTGACGTTTGAAGCGGGCGATGCTGTCCGCGAGTACGATCTCGTAGGTATTTCCAATGTGCGGTTTGCCGGATGTGTAGGCAATCGCCGTGGTGATATAATATTTCGGTCTGATTTTTTCCATTGCTTTCATTTCTCCTTTCAAATAAAAAAACTGCCTTATTCCGCTCTCTTGTAGTCGGAAGAAGACAGGTTTGTTTACCCGTGATACCACTTCTTTTCGTCCCTGCCTCACGGCAGAAACCTCTGCAGGTACATTTGCTATACCTCTCCGCTGTAACAGGCGGAACCTGTCGCAGCCTTACCGTTTCAGATTGTTGTTCTCACGGTTCGGTGCGCCTCTCGGAAGCCATGTTCGATCTGCCGCTCCTCCTCCCCTCTCAGCCTGCAAAACCGGAATGGTTTCCGGGGGTGTTCTCTGTAAATTTGCGAATGCAGATGTACTCTCTTCGTCACTGTGTTTTCATTTTATGCACTGCTTTTGTGCGCTAGTTTTATGCTAACACATTTACATGGATTTGTAAACCGCAAAAAAGCCCGCCGTACGGGGATTTTTCATATTCTCCCCATTCGGCGGACTTTTCATTCATCGTAACAATTATCTGTGGTTTGCTTTGATCACAGACATTGCTGCTTCATCTGCTACAACTGTCAGATCGTTGTGAAGCTGCAGGATGGAAGCCGGAACCTGCGGAGTAACCGGTCCGTACAGAACTTTGTCGAGGATCTCTGCTTTTCCTTCGCCGCTGACGATCAGCAGAACTTTTCTTGCCTGCATGATGTTCTTGATTCCCATGGTGTATGCCTGGGTCGGAACATCCTCTACTTTTTCAAAGAAACGTTTATTTGCCTGAATGGTGCTCTCGGTCAGGTCAACGCAGTGTGTCTCTTTCTCGAATGCTGCGCCCGGCTCGTTGAATCCGATGTGGCCGTTGTTTCCAAGTCCAAGAAGCTGCAGGTCAATGCCGCCGACGCTGCGGATGATTTCGTTGTAAGCTGCGCATGCTTTTTCGCTGTCCGGCTCCAGCCCGTTCGGAACGAAGGTGCGCTCTTTGTTGATGTTGACATGATTGAACAGGTTGGTGTTCATGAAGTAACGATAGCTCTGATCATTCTCCGGGGAGAGTCCTTTGTACTCGTCCAGGTTTACGCTGGTGACATTTGCGAAATCAAGGTCACCTTTGTTGTACCACTCAACGAGCTGTTTGTAAGCACCGACCGGGGTAGATCCGGTTGCAAGGCCGAGCACTGCGTGCGGTTTCATGATCACCTGCGCGGAGATGATGTTTGCTGCTTTTCTGCTCATATCATTGTAATCTTTTGCTTCAATTAATAACATTTGTTTTTCCTCCAAATTTCTTCTATATAATAAATTACATAATAACCTGTTTCAGGTTCAGTTCGTCGTCCACCAGAAGTACATGCGCTTTTTTGCCCGGTGCAATGGATCCTACTTCATCGTAGATACCGATGCTCTGTGCCGGATTTCTTGTTGCCGCAAAAATGGCATCTGCCAGCGGAATATCAAACGAAACTGCTTTTCTCATGCAGTCGTACAGGTTCGTAGCGGAACCCGCGATGGTCTCACCGTCGGTCAGGGTTGCTTTTCCGTCTTTCATCCAGACAGCCTGTCCCCCGAGGGAATACGTTCCGTTCGGCATTCCCGTTGCCATCATGGAATCGCTGATGAGAACCATGCGCTCACTTCCCATCATGGAGAAGGTCGCGCGGACAACCGCACCGTGAATGTGATAGCCGTCACAGATCAGCTCCATGCGGCACTCCGGATCGTCGAATGCGGCGCCGATGACACCAGGGTTACGGTGTGCGAACGGCGGCATGGCGTTGTACAGATGGGTGACATGGTGTGCTCCTGCTTTCATGGCAGCCAGCGCGGTGTCATAATCTGCTGTTGTATGGCCGATGGAAACCATGACTTCATCGGAAACCTCTTTGATAAATTCCAGTGAGCCAGGCATATTCGGGGCCAGGGTTACGAGACGGATTTTTCCGCCGCTCGCCGCATTGCATGCGCGGAAGAACTCAGCGTTCGGAGCCACGATGTTCTCCTCTGCCTGTGCGCCTTTTTTGATCGGATCGATGAACGGTCCTTCCATGTTGACGCCGGCGATCACTTCTGCTTCCGGCTCATCTTTGATTGCTTCGATGGTTCCGAAGATTTTCAGCAGATCGTCTTTTGGCAGTGTCATGGATGTCGGGCAGTAAGAGGTGATGCCGTGCGCTTTCTCGTAGCGCAGGATCTCTTTTAAACCTTCCACGTCTCCGTCTGAAAAATCATGTCCGGCAGCGCCGTGGCTGTGTACGTCAACCAGTCCCGGCAGAACCATCATGCCTTTCGCATCGATCACTTCCTGATCGATCACTTCTTCTTTTGTGGAAACGAAACGTTTTCCTTCTATATAAAGATCTTTTTCCGCAAACGTTCCGTCTTCCTGAAATACGCGTCCGTTTTTGATAATCATTGTCTTGCCTTCTTTCTTTGATCTGTTCTGATTATAATTTATGTTGATTTTATTTTCAACTATTTTTATATTTTAGAAATTACTTTCACGTCATTAAAGTTCTTTCCATTTTTCCGCCCGCTTTCCCGTACAATTCACACACAATTGAAAGTTGATTCACCACTCTGCCTGTGATACAATAAAGCAAGAACTGATCTGAATTTTTTTCAGATATTTACAGATACCAGGAGGACTTACGTTCCATGGAACACTTTGAAAAATCAATTATTCCTGTCATTGAGTCTGTCTATCCCTCGTTCACTCCCCTGGAACGGACGGTAGCAGATTTTTTTATTCATAATACCGACGAGTCGGATCTGTCCGCGCGCCACGTTTCGGAACTGCTCTATGTTTCGGAGGCTTCGCTCTCCCGCTTTGCGAAAAAATGCGGCTACACGGGCTACCGCGAATTTGTCTACCGTTACCAGGAAGGTCTGAACGCTACACTGCCCGGTACGGACGATCACATCAAACAGGTGCTGAATACGTATCAGGAGCTGCTGAATAAAAGCTACTCGCTCGCCGACCGCGCGCAGATTGACCGCATCTGCCATATTCTCACTTCGAAGCGTCGGGTGTATGTCTACGGTCTTGGAAGCTCCGGACTTTCCGCCCAGGAAATGAAGCTGCGTTTTATGCTTGCAGGCGTGGATATTGAAGCAATTACCGACATTCACATCATGAAAATGAATGCCGTTCTGCTCAATGAGAGCTGCGCTGCAATCGGCATTACCGTCAGTGGACAGACACCGGAGGTGCTGCGTGCGCTCGGAGCCGCAAAGGAAAAGGGAGCCTCTACCATTCTCTTTACTTCCCGCAGCTCCAGCGATTACGATGCCTTCTGCGATGAAGTCCTGCTGCTTGCGGTCAAAGAGCATCTGAAAAACGGCGGCGCAATCTCTCCGCAGTTCCCGATTCTCGTTATGATCGACGTTCTGTACTCGCATTTTCTCACGACCGACAGCGAGCGCAAGGAGGCTTTATATGAATACGCCGTCACCAAACTCCATGAAACGTGATCCCGGCCGCGGCAGCGCGTATCTTTCTTTTCTGAAGAAACGCTGCCGCGATTTCTTTTTCTTCTGCCTGCTCCTCGGCGTTTACGTCGCCTTCATCACCCTCACAGGCATCGGCTGTCCGATCCGTTTTTTCATAGGCATTTCCTGCCCGGGCTGCGGAATGAGCCGCGCGGTACTGTTAATGCTCTCCGGTCATTTTCAGGCGGCGTTTCGGATGCATCCGCTTGTCTATGCCGTGCTGCCCGCAGGTGTCTGGCTCTTCTTCGGGCCGGAACAGACGGCGGGACTTCGGCGTTTTAAAAAAGGGATCATTACGGTGCTTGTCGTGCTGCTCCTTTCCGTTTATGCCTGGCGTATTTCTCATCACGATCCTCTCCTTTTTCTTGACCCTTCTCGCGGCCGCGTGCTACAATATCTTGTAGCTGATATTCAGAGACATGCGAAATTGCAGAGGAATGTGTAAATCACGCTTGCATGAAGGAACACTTTTTCATGCAATTGCATATGGCAAAAAGCCACATCCAAATACGATGCATTGAAATCCGGATGGGGCTCTGAATTCTCTGACTCGTACATCGTTATTTCGAAAACGATGTATGAGTTATCATCTTTTAATAAAGGGGGTATTTACAAATGAACGTAAAGGACAACCGCAGTTTCTGGGTCTATCTTCTGCTTTCGATTGTCACCTGCGGACTCTACTCGATCTACTTCTGGTATGTTTATGTGGAAGACCTGAACACCATCTTTTACGGTGACGGCGAAGACAGCCCAAACTACATTATCGTGCTGCTTCTGTCCTGGGTTACCTGTGGAATTTACGGCGTTTACTGGCGCTACAAACAGGCAAACCGTATGTACCGCGAATCCTACGACCGCTATGGGGTGATGATTGAGGAAAACGGTTCCGCCATTCTTCTGTGGACGCTGCTTGGCTACCTGACCGGCGGCATCGGCCAGCTCGTTGCCGACTATTTCATGATCCAGAACCTGAATAAGACGGCACTCGTTTATAATTCACGTGCATATTAAGCAGGGGAGGCGTTTTTTATGGCAACATCTATGGTGAAGGGAAATCCGATAAAGCTGATGCTTCAGTTTGCCTTTCCGCTTCTCATTGGAAATCTGCTGCAGCAGACGTATAACATCATTGATGCGGCGATCGTCGGCCAGACGCTTGGCCCGGAGGCGCTCGCCAGCGTCGGTGCAAGCAGCAGTGTACAGTTTCTGGTGCTCGGCTTCTGTATGGGAAGCTGCACGGGATTCAGTGTTCCGGTTGCAAAGTATTTCGGTGCCGGAAAGCTTGATAAAATGCGCGATTATATTTTTAATGGTGCTGCACTTGCTGTCCTGATTGCGGCCATTCTGACCACACTCTGCAGTTTACTTTGTGCACCGATTCTGCACCTGCTGTCGGTTCCGTCCGATATCTTCGCGGATGCCTACGCATATCAGCTTGTGATTTTCCTCGGGATTCCGTTTTCGATTCTGTACAATTATCTTTCCAGCATCCTGCGTGCCGTCGGGGACAGCCGCACGCCGTTTCTATTTCTGGCATTTTCGGCAATCCTGAATATTTTCCTCGATCTGTTCTGTATTATCATTCTGCATCTGGGATGCGCAGGCGCGGCGATTGCAACGATTTCCGCCCAGGCGATCAGCGGACTCTTATGTCTGTTTTTTATTTCCCGTAAGGTAAAGCTCCTGCTTCCGACAAAAGAAAACCGCACTCTGCGAAAGGATGCCGCGCAGGAACTCCTCGCAATGGGCATTCCGACGGGACTGCAGTTTTCGATCACGGCGATCGGCAGTATGGTAATGCAGTCAGCGAATAATGGACTTGGCAGTGTTTATGTTTCGGCGTTCACAGCTGCTATGAAAATCAAACAGTTTATGATGTGCCCGTTTGATGCGATCAGTACCGCGGCTTCCGTTTTCTGCAGTCAGAATCTCGGAGCAGGCCAGGCAAAGCGAATCCATCAGGGACTCCGCCAGGGTGTGCTTGTCGGTGTCGGCTATGGTGCGTTTGCGGGTGTCATCATGATTCTGTTCGGACTGCCGCTGACAAAGCTCTTTATTGTCAGCTCTGCTTTTGAAGCAATCAACGCTTCTGCAAAATATCTGCGCTGCCTCGGATTTTTCTACTGGATGCTTGGTATTTTGAATGTCTGCCGTATGGTAACGCAGGGACTTGGCTACTCGGGAAGAGCCGTTTTCTCCGGCGTAATGGAGATGCTGGCACGAACGATTGTCTGCCTGGGATTTGTCGGTGCGTTTGGTTTCACCGCAATCTGCTTTGCGGATCAGGCTGCGTGGCTCGCCGCCTGCTGCTATATCGCACCGACATGTCTGTACTGCGTGAAGAAATCCACGAAAATGATTGCGGATCGCGGTGCGAAATAATAACGTTATTTTCTGTCTTACAGCGGCTACCAGATACTTCTTAGGTTATCGCGGCAATCACCAAAAACTTGTTCCATCACAGATTTTGGTTCATTGCCCGCAAAATCAAGAAAAAGATACTGTTCTGCATGGAATCATCTTCCCCGCAAAACAGTATCTTTTTTCTTGTTTTTTCAGCGTTACCGCTCGATTCCATCTCTTGCCGCAAGACCCTTGTCAAACGGATGCTTGATTTTTTTCAGCTCCGAAACATAGTCCGCCCGCTCAATCAGCGCCTCCGACGGTCCCTGCCCGGTCAGAATCACTTCCAGCTTCTCCGGCTTGTGATCCAGAAAATTCAGAAGGAGCTGCTCATCAAACAGTTTGCTTCCAATCGTATAAACCAGCTCGTCCAGAAACAGTACATCGTATTCTTCCTGAACTGCTTTTTCTGCCACTTTCTGAAACTGCTCTTCATAATACCGTTTCTGCTCTGCCTTCTCCTCCGGTGTCATCAGAAACGAAAACTTTATCTTGTCCTGCCCCGGCACAAACGTCACATTCGGCGACAGTAAGAGCACCTTCCGCTCGCTCGTGCTGTTATCTTTCATAAACTGATAAATCAAAACACGGTATCCATACCCTGCCGCACGCGTACAGAGTCCCATACCACAAGTCGTCTTTCCTTTTCCATCCCCACAGTAGATGTGGACACAGCCTGTCTGTTTTTCCATATTGAAATCCCTTTCTTTTTTACTATCCATATCTCATATGTAACGAGGAGTGTGATACTTAACCACACTCCTCTAAGAACATCTTTTGTAAAGAGTTTTCTGCTGGTTGTCAGCCTCGGTATCCAGTTAAGATACCTTTAACGGCATGGAAATCATTAAGTCCCCCACGTGGACTATAACTTACTCCAAGCTGTCAGACTCAATGTCTTATTAAAGGACCTAAATAGATGGAAATTTATCCTGCTCCATCTGTAGTCCAACTTTTAACGATGCTCTTACATCGAGAACATTTCTGTTCTTACCTAATTATACTCACTTCAAGTAAAAAATCAACCAGGCTATCATAATCGCGGACTAAAGCTGATTACAGTTCACTGGTATACAGCGACTTGTATGTAAGATTCGTACCTGTTCTATACGTAAATTTAGCTTGCAGTGTCAACTTCATTGCTACATAGAAGTTTGGCGTTTTTATTGCAATCATCAACGTTTTCAACTACTCTATTCTTCCCAGTATAGCCGGGAAATTTAGATTTTTCATTTATCAGTATTCACAAGTTTCGTAGCAAGGAATTCAGTAACAGCCTCCTCTGTATCCGCCAGACCATTTTCTTCCAGTTCGTTTACCATGTTGTCCCAATTTGCGTCAAATTCCTCTTCTGTACCCGAAACACATTTTACCAGCCCTGGCCAAGTAATATCCGAAATTGTATTCTGCTGCTCGGTCAGCTCCTGTGGCTGCTGATATGCCCAGAGTGCAGAATATGGAAGAAGCTCAAATTCTTCTGGCTGCGGAAACATATCTGTCAGCATTTCGATTCCCATTGCCTCGCATCCGGCTTTTTCCGCTTCGTTATAATTTGCAATCACAGATTCTTTCGTCGTTGGAGTATACGGGAATCCGTCCTCAGTGTAAGAACCTGCTCCATAGATTGGAAATCCAGTATAGTTATCAATGCCTGTGTTCTTATGATAGTCTGGATCTGACTGTGCTTTGGCAACTTCTTCATCGGTACGATACGGCTTTCCATTTTCGTCCAGGAAATAATTTTCTCCCTCAATTCCCCAATGATATAAAATCTGTCCTTCATCCGAGCACAGATAATCCATGAATTTGATTGCACGAACTGGGTCCTCACAGCTTTTTGTAATTGCCATTCCATATCCGACCGTTGTTCCCTGATACAAAAGAGATTTGCAGACCTGATCCTCTCTTAAGGTTACCGGCAGTCCAACATATGTCTGATCTACTTTTCCATCAGCCATCAATGCTGTTTCACACTGACTATAGTGCCATTCTGAATCTGTCAAGGCAACAACACGGCCACTGGCAACCTTTGCAATATAGTCATCATCCGTCTGTGTTGCAAAATTCGGATCCAGAATTCCTTCATTGTACATACGGCATAACCATCTAAAATACTCTTTTTCTTCCGGCGTAACCGTTTTTAAATGTACTGTATAGTCATCATCAATCAGCCACTGTCCATTATCCGGCGCTGCATCTGCGATAAAGCCTGCCGGGTTACTCAGTGTAATCAGCCAATGCCAGTCTGATGCACTCATAGTAATTCCAATCATATCCAAACCATCTTCTGTCTTTGGATGAGCTGCCAAATAGCTCTTGATCATTTTTTCATATTCATCTATTGTTTTTGGATATTTGTAATCATTCTCTTTCAGTGCAGCCCACTGGATCTGGCAAGTTCCTCCTGTTGTCAGTGTTTTCTGATTTACACCCGCATAAGAAAGCTGATAAATTCCCGGATCATCTTTACTCCACTGTAATTTTTCCAGCTCATCTCCGTACATTTTTTTTATATTGGGTCCATATTTTTCAATCAGATCTGTCATATCAATTAAGGCACCGGCTGCATACAGATCCGTTGCATTTGATTTTGCATAAATCAGATCCGGATATTCATCATTTGCAATCATCAACGCAACATCCTCTTTTGCATCTCCTTGCGATGCAACCGGATAGCTGACATCCAACGTAACACCAGTTGCCTCTGTGATCGCTTTTGCTACCGGATTATCCCAATTTCCATTTTTGCCGTCTGCATTGAAATATTCAAATGTGACTGGTGTCTTATCATCACTTTCGTCTGCTTCTGTAGTCTCCGTTTCAGTTTCTGACGACCCGGAAATTACACTTGAACTGCTTTTACTGCTACTGTCTGAACCGCAGCCTGTAAGCATTCCTGCGATCATAGTGCCCGTTAGCATCACTGATATTATTTTTCGTTTCATAAAAACCTCCTTTAAAACCCTGTCTGATATTAGACAATAAGAATTCTCCCTTTTAAATTTGCAAATTTCAGTTTCTACAAACTCATATGATTTTGAATAATCTCAGTATATCAAATATGCTTTTTGTTTTATATGATATTTTTGATCTTGTTTTTATATTTTTTTGTGTTTTTTGACACATACACATTTTCTATGCTGTGTTTTTATAAATTTATTCCTATGTTTTTGCTGTTTTTCAACAACTTTTCAACTAATTTCTATGCTATACTTAGATTTAAAGCAAAAAGAATGGGGGTTCTACTATGCAATTTAAAACTGAAAAAATTTCAGAACACATTACAAGAATTCATGGATTCTGCACAGAATTTATGTATCTGATTGAAGGCAGCAAAGCAGCTGTCCTAATTGACACTGGATGCGGGTTCTATAGTTTAAAAAACTGTATCCATAACCTGACTAACAAGCCATTAAAAGTCCTGATAACCCACGGTCATGTAGATCACGCCATGGGCGCCAATGAATTTGAAGAAATTTATCTGAATCATAAGGATAAATCCGTATATCAGCTTCATTCTGAAAAAGGCTTCCGTCTGGAAGGCGCGAAAGGATTGTGTCCTGAAAAAGGGCTTATCAAAGAAACAGATATGATACCATCTGCTCCATTTGAAAAATTTCATAATCTGCAGGAAGGTGATGTTTTTGAGCTTGGTGGAATTCATGTTGTTATTTATGAATTACCCGGTCATACCCTGGGCAGTGTTGTCATGCTGATTCCGGAGGAGCGGACAATTCTTCTCGGTGATGCCTGCAATCCATTTTTATTCCTGTTTGACAAATTTTCCACGGGACTTGCTTCCTATGAAAAAAATTTACGAGCGCTACAGAAAAAAATTGCCGGAAAATATGACCGAGTCCTGATCTCACATGGAAATGGAGATTCCAAGCCAACCACTTTAGAAGATGTGCTCAAAGTATGTCAGGATATTCGTTCTGGAAATGTTACGGATCGCAATTTTGTTTTTTCTGGCGAAACACATCCTCTCGCAGATAATGGAACTTATACCTTTATCTGCTATGACAAAAAACGAATAGAAGAATAAAATCAGATTACTCTATTATGTTTTCTCAACACTGTTCAATATACAACTGTCTCAATAATTGATATGTATTAGCTGATAAGCTGTGAATAAATCATAAAAATCCCAGCTTATCAGCTTTTCTTTACTTAATGTCCCATGCACCGTATTATTTCCGGCATTAAATCGGTATTATTTGCCGACATTTTGTGTTGCAAACATCCTGTTCGCACTGCTCTTCATTTAAAATTAAAAGCACATTTTCTTCCTTGGGATTTATCAAAAAGACAGCTGTACACGAAAAAGACATAGGAAATGCAGAAAAAACGCACAAAAAGAGAGAACAGATTTCTCCATTCTCTCTTCAATAAATTTATTCTACTAAAAATTTTTTATTTACCAAAATATCTAGCCAGCAGACCAGCGAATGCTTTTCCGTGTCTAGCTTCGTCTCTTGCCATCTCATGCACGGTGTCATGGATTGCATCAAGATTCAGGGCTTTGGCACGTTTTGCAAGATCTGTTTTGCCAGCGGTTGCTCCGTTCTCTGCTTCTACACGCATCTGCAGGTTTTTCTTGGTGCTGTCGGTTACGACTTCGCCGAGAAGCTCTGCGAATTTTGCTGCGTGCTCTGCCTCTTCGTAAGCTGCTTTTTCATAGTACAGACCTACTTCCGGATATCCCTCGCGGAATGCTACTCTGGACATTGCCAGGTACATACCAACCTCGGAGCACTCACCCTCAAAATTGGCTCTCAGATCTTTTTTGATATCTTCCGGAACATCGGATGCTACGCCAACTACGTGCTCTGCTGCCCAGGTCAGATCCTCGCCCTGCTCGATAAATTTCTCTTTCGGTGCTTTACAGATCGGACAGACTTCCGGTGCTTCTGCTCCTTCATAAACATATCCACATACGCTGCATACAAATTTTTTCATAGTCTTTCTTTCCTTTCTTTTTGTTGTGTATTTAATTTTAGGATTTCCAATTTTGTGTTTTATAACAGTTTTTTATTTTTAATATTAGTAACTGTTACTGATATTACTTTAGCATAAGCTTCCCTTTTTGTCAATGCCTATTTTTAATTTTTTCTTTCTTCCTGGGGATGCTATACGTTCCCCGGGTGATTTTTGCAGTTCTCGCAGATGCCGTAAAAATTCACAGAGTAATCTTCGATCGTACCTCTGAAATTTTCCGCTGCTACGTTCTTGATTTCGCTGATGTCACGCATTGTAAGGTCTGTCACGCAGTGACATTTTCTGCAAATGAAATGGTGATGCGTGGAAGTATCTCCATCGAACCGGTCCGGGCCATCTCCTGTTGTAAGACGCTTGATCTCTCCTAATTCAGAAAGAAGAGACAGGTTCCGGTATACTGTGCCAAGACTGATATTGGGAAATTCTTTCCGTACATCGGTATAGAGCATATCTGCGGTCGGGTGATCCTTTCGCCCCTGAAGGCAGACTTTGATGCTTTCTCTTTGTCTGCTATACTTGAGTGTTGACATAGTTTTTTTCCTTTCGTATCTTTCAATAACAGTAATTGTTATTATATTTATACTATAAGGCTGCTTCTCGCAAAAGTCAAGAAAAAGATCACTACCCTGTCTACACAGATTTCCGTCTGTCCCAAGATCAAAAATTTCCCAAAAACGAGGAGTGCCCAGGAACCTCTCGGCGCCTGGGCTATTATTATGAAAAAATCTTAATTGTGTAGTGATTGCATACACGCTGTTCCTTTGGAACTGAGATAACTATACCAATTAATTATGAACAAATTATGAACGTGCAGTGAATCTTCTGTGAATATGTACATTTTTTAGAATTATTTTATACTTTCTTTGTGTATTTATCACATATTTTATTTCTAATTCTGTCCCTTACTCTCTACTCTGTCTAGAAATCGTTTTTCTCCGTTAATTTTTCTATTCGTATTGCCCATCCCCGATTTTCCCTGTCATTTCTCTCTCATTTATGTTAAGATTGATGTACAGCCAATGCGGCAGAATGGAGGATTTTTTATGAGTACCGGAAATCAGGAATATATACGAGACATGAACCGCGCCCTGGTTCTCGAGGCAATCGCCAACCATCCGCCGCTTTCCCGCGCAGATCTGGCGAAAATGCTGCATCTGACAAAAGCAACCGTATCCACCATCGTCCAGGAACTGCTCGACCGCCAGCTCGTCATAGAACTCGGCAGCGCCGAAAAAACTTCCATGGGTCGAAAACCGATTCTGCTTACTTTTAATAATCGCTGCGGTTCCATCATCGCCGTCGATCTCGGCGTAAAAAAGATCACCATTCTCACCGGAGATCTGAAGGGAAAATCATGTACTGTAAAAGAATACCCGATTGATCCATCCCTCTCCCTGGAGGAATACCTGATTTCCCTCCTCCACAAAACCAAATCCGACCTCCCCAAGACCCCGTGCGGCCTCGTCGGAATCTCCATCGGAATCTACGGCGTCGTCTGCGACGACCTCGTTTTATTCACACCCTACTACGATCTAAAACACTCCAACCTGAAAAACTACCTCGAAGAAGAATTTCAGGTCCCTGTCATCGTAGAAAATGAAGCCAACCTCTCCGTCATCGGCGAAGCCGCCTGCGCAGAGCACTTTAAAAATATGATCTTCCTGAACATCCACGAAGGCGTCGGCATGGGAATCCTCATTGACGGCGAACTCTACACCGGCCAGAACGGCTACGCCGGCGAATTCGGCCACACCATCCTCTTCCCCGATGGCCGGCCCTGCCCCTGCGGCAACCACGGCTGCCTCGAACAGTACATCTCCGAAGCCGCCGTCCTGAACGATTTTGCCGCCGCCGAAGGCTTAGAAAACGTCTCCGTCGAACGCTTCATCCAGTATTACCAGGAAGGCAACCCCAACGCCCGCAAAGTAATGCAGGATTTCACCCACTACATCGGAATCAGCCTGAACACGGTTCTCCACACCTTCAACCCGGACGTCATCGTCATCAACAGCTCCTTCACCAACTACATCCCAGGTCTGATCGACGAAATCACCTCCGGAATCCAGAACCGCCTCCGCTGGTACCTCCACGTCCTCCCGGCTCACCTGCAGGATGTCTCCGTCCTCATGGGCGGAATCAGCCTCTGCTCCCGGAACTTCCTCGGAATTTCCACCTTTAAGCTGCTGGACCTGTAACTCAGAAATAAGTCCCTGTTCAGAGCCCCATCTCGATTCCGCTGCGCTGCATCTTGATGTGGCTTCTCGCCATATGAAATTTCAGAAAAAAGTGCTCATTCATGCAAGCATGATTCGCAATTTGTTCTGAAATTTCGCATGGCTCTGAATAGTCACAATTTGTTCATGATTTTTTTACAACATGAACACGCTTTCAACATAATTTACCCGTATACTAAAAGCATAAATAATGAATGCCAACATTATTTACACAATTTTCTTTTTCATATTGCCGATTAGAAAATCGGCTCTCCTTCCTTTAAAAATAAAAATGAAAGAAAGCACTGTTTCGCCAACGGTGCTTTTTTTCATGCCTTTTTCTCATTTTCTCCCATCTTCCTCACAACAATCTCACGCCGATCCGCCCATCCGGGCGGATCCAGACCTCCCCTCCCGCCCCCACTACCAGCCTCGCCGCCGCCCGTCCGTCCTTGCGTGATGCGGCATGGCAGCGGTGGAAAAGCGGGCAGGAAAAACCAGAAAAAATGGAGGCCTTTCGAGAGACTGAAATCTGGTGCTCAACACCAGATTTCAAGGCATTCTGAGCTGGGAAAGCATCAGGCTTTCCTGGCGAATAATGCCGGTGTCTGTCGAAAGACCTCCATTTTTTCTACGTTTTTCCCCCGCTTTTCCACCGCTGCCATGCGCATCACGCAAGGGCGGACGGGCGACGGCGAGGCGTCCCCTCTATTTACACAATTCATCCGTCAACCGCGCAAACTCCTGTAAATTCAATGCCTCCCCACGAATCGTAAGCGGCCAGCCGCAGGCTGTGATTGCAGCCTCAATCTCCTCTTTCGAAAAATGCAGCAGCTCCGAATTTTTCAGTCCGTTCGCCAGCGTCTTCCGTCTCTGATTAAACGACGCCCGAATAATGGAGAACATCAACTTCTCATTCTTCGTCTCCACCGGCATCACCTCATGACGCGTCAGCCGGATCACCGCACTTCCAACCTTCGGCCGCGGCATAAAACAGTTCGGCGGCACATTCGCCACAATATACGGCTCCGCATAATACTGCACCGCCAGCGACAGCGCCCCGTAATCCTTCGATCCCGGCCCCGTCTGCATCCGGTCCGCAACCTCCTTCTGAACCATAACCGTAATCGAATCCACCGGCACATGATTCTCAAATAATCCCATAATAATCGGCGTCGTAATATAATACGGAAGATTCGCCACAACCTTGATCGGCCGTCCGTTGTTCTTCTCCTTCGCCAGCGCCGCCAGATCCACCTTCAAAACATCATTGTTGATAACCTCAACATTATCATAATCCGACAGCGTATCCTCCAGAATCGGGATCAGATTCTTGTCAATTTCCACCGCACACACACTCCGCGCAGCATACGCAAGATACTGCGTCAGCGTACCGATACCAGGTCCGATTTCCACAACAAAATCGTCCGGTCCGATACCTGCAGCGGCTACAATCTTATCCAGCACATGTGGATCAATCAGAAAATTCTGACCATACTTTTTCTGAAATACAAAGCCGTACTTCTGCAGTACGGCTATTGTATTCTGCGGCTCCCCGAGCCACGGTTTTACTTTCTCCATAAATTCTCCATGTATTTAGAACTCAAAGTCTTTCTCGTAAAGAATCACGCGGTCGTCCGCATCGGTATGCTTTCTGGACATGCGTCTTCCGAATTTACGGGTTCCCTTTTCTGCATGGGCGATGGCACGATCCACCATATCTTTGACCTGTGAAATCGTCATCGGCTCGCCCTCCTTCTGATTGTTGCCAATCTGTGTATACAGAGCAAGCACACCCATCTCGTCCATCTTGTATCCATTCTCACGCGCATACGTGCGGGCAAACGTAACCAGCTCGTCGTTTGTGAAAACAGGAATCGAAATGACCGTCTCAAACTTCTTCGCAAAATCAGGGTTATTCCGCAGAAGACCTCTCATGCTGACCTTCTCATCCTCGATGATCAGAACCAGACTGTCGGTACGGAAATCCATTGCCTGCGACAGCTTCTCGATCGTCTCCGGGTACATCAGACCGGCACGCTCGATCAGGAGGAAACCTCCCGCCAGCTTTGAAACAATCTGCGCACAGTCCTTTTTGTTCAGAACAGATGCATCCAGACGGGCCATCTTCGTTGCCGGAAGTTTTAAGTCAGCACAGATTGCACGGACGAGATCCTCCGACAGCTTCGTTTTTCCAGTACCGTATCCGCCCATAATGGCAATGTTTCCATGACGGGAAGTACGGTCGCCTGCGTAATGATAAACACCATGCATTGCATCCAGAATCTGGATATCCATGCCTGGAACTTTCGCAAAGTAAGTAAACAGCGCTTTCTGCTCATCACTCAGCTTATCCGGCTGGGTGTCGTTCAGGATGCGGAGTCTTGCCTCCTCCGGCGTCTCCTCGCGGAGCACCTCTTCAATCGATTTCGCAACAGTTCCTTCCGGAATGTTGTCGCGGATCAGCTGAACGGTGGCATCCGTTGTTTTTTCGATGCTCATGTTGATCGTCGCATCGGATACGCGCTCACGCTTTGGCTCGGTCGGAACTTCGATTTCGATTTCCTCCGGGGTAATCTCGATCGGCTGGGTTCCTGCCGGCTCAAACGGATCGGCTGGCTCAGTCTCGGCCGGGGTTTCCGGCTCTGTTTCGCTTTCCGGCTCGTCAGCAGGTTCTGCTTCCGCAGTTTCCGGCTCATCCGGCAGTTCGATTTCCGATGCTTTTTCAGCTTCCTGCACTTCTGCGTTCAGCGCTGCCTGAAGCTCACTAAAATCGATGGTCGGCCGTGTCTCCTCTGCCGGTTTCAGATCCGCGATGACAACCGTTGCATCCATGGACGGTGTCTCCGCCGGTTCTACGGTTTCCTCAATTTCGGCTTCCGCCTGAGCCTTCTCGGCTGCTTCTGTTTCAGCTTCCACTGCTGGTTCTGTAACTTCTGCTTCTTCGATTTCAGCCTCGGCTGCCGGTTCTATAATCTCTTCGATCTCAGCTTCATCCATCGGCTCTGTAGCTTCTTCGGTTTCAGCCTCATCCGCCGGTTCTGTGATCTCTTCGGTTTCCGCTTCATCTGCCGGTTCTGCATCTTCTTCCGGCTCAGCTTCCGCCTGCGGCTCCTCAGCCGCTTCCCGTGCCTCTGCCTCGGACTCCGGATCCATCGGCTGCTCTGCGGTTTCGGCTTCTGCTGCCGGTTCCACTGGCTCTTCTGCTTCTTCCTCCGCAACTTCCTCCGACAGGTTTGCTGCGGTCTCCTGGAACAGTGCTTCGAGGTCCGGCTCTTCGTATTTCTTCTCCGGCTTCGGTGCTTTCGGCATTACCGGCTCGGCTTTTTCCTTCGGTTTTGGCTGCGGTCTTGTCTTGATTGTCGTGTTGGCATCCGGGGATACCTCTACGTTTACATCAAGCTGCTCCGGCTCCAGATCTTTTACTTCGTACTGTACCGGCTCTTCGCTTGTCTCTTCCTCGACTGCCGTCTCTTCCTGTTTCTTTCCGCGGAAGGAGAAGACATCGCGGATGCTCTTTGCAAGCTCTGCGTGAAGATCGATCGTATTTCCAAGGTACGTCGGCGTGCTGTCTGCATACGCCTGCTCTTCCGGAATCTCCTCGATCGGCTCCTCTGTCTGCTGCAGTGCTTCGTACTCCTGCACCTGCTCTGCATCTGCCTCGGCCTGCTGTGTTTTCTCATATGCTTCGTACGGCGAACCGGCTTCTTTTTCTTCTTCACCGGCCACATACTGGCTCATCACACCGCCGTTTACCGGTTTTACTTCCGGCGTCTCTGCCGGCTCTTTCGTCGCAGCCATTTCACCGGCTCCGCTCTCTCCGGCTAACCGCACTTCAAGTGCTTCCGGATCCTCGGACGGCTCTTCATTCTTTTTGTAGTCAAAACGATGCTCGTATTTGATCTGCTGGGACGGTGACAGCGGCTCGTACTTCATTTTCAGATCCATTGCCTTTGTCACATATTTGCCCTCGCTGAACCACAGGATCAGCTCATCACAGGCATCGATGCATTTCTGCGTCTCTCCGGCTTTGCTGTAAAGGTTTGCCAGTTCATATGCCCATCTCTCGGTAAATTCCCGCTCTTTGTATTCCTCCAGAAGGGAAATCTGCTCCTCAAGCGGCGCTTTCTGTCCTCTTAAAATCTTGTATTTCAGCAGATACCGGGAATTATCGTGACGTGCGACTGCTTCAAACTCGTTGTAAAAGTCAATCGCCTCATCAAAGTCTTTCATTTTTACGGAGACCTCTACCAGGCGGTACAGAATGCCCTTTCCGATGGAGGAACGGTCATACGCCATCAGCAGAATCTTCTTCGCCTCCGGATATCGTTTGTTCGCCTCATAGACATCCGCTACCATGCCGAGCGTGCGCAGACTCTTGACACGCCGCCAGTCAACGGCTTCTACAACTGCAAGTGCCCCCTCATAGTCCTCTTTTTTTACCAGACTGTTCAGCTCTTCCAGCCGGCTTTGATATTCAGCTTTATCCAATCTTTTCACCTCAATACATTTCAGATTGTTTTAGTTCATAGACACGAACAGTGTACCACACTCCCCGTAGAATGTCAAAAGAATGCCTGTTTTGCAGGCATTTTTCGGAATACAAATCCTTCCAGCGGGCATCAAAAAAAGAACACCCGCCCCTCCGGTTTTTCCCGGAAAAGCAGGTGTCCCCTAACTACTTATATTTGATTCCGATTACTTTCTGACAGTAATCTTGTCCAGATGCCAGATATCATCTACATACTGCTGGATGGTACGGTCGGATGTGAATTTGCCGCTGTGTGCGGTATTCAGGATCGCGCTTCTTGCCCATGCAGAAGTATTTCTGTATTTATCCTCAACACGCTCCTGTGCTGCCGCATAGGACTTGAAGTCTGCCAGGGTAAAGTACATATCCGGGCGCGGAGCATTCTTCGGTGTGAGCAGGGAGTCATACAGATCACGGAACATCATGGTGTCGCCGTTTGAGTATCTTCCGCTGATCAGATCCATCACTACGTTGTGGATGTCCTGATCGTGGATGAAGTAGCTCATCGGATCGTAGGTGTAGTTGTTCTCATATTCGATAACCTGATCTGCGGAAAGCCCGAAGATGAAGGCGTTCTCTTTTCCAACTTCCTCAACGATCTCTACGTTTGCACCGTCCATGGTTCCAAGAGTCAGGGCACCGTTCAGCATGAACTTCATGTTACCGGTACCGGAAGCCTCTTTACTTGCGGTAGAAATCTGCTCGGAAACATCGGCAGCTGCAAAGATCAGCTCTGCGTTGCTGACACGATAATCCTCGATAAATACGACTTTGATCTTTCCTTTGATGGTCGGATCGTTGTTTACAACATCCCCAACGGAATTGATCAGTTTGATGATCGCTTTTGCACGCTCATAGCCTGCGGAAGCTTTTGCTCCAAAGATGAAGGTTCTTGGGTAGAACGGCATATCCGGGTTCTTTTTCAGACGGTCATACAGATACATGATATGAAGAATGTTCATAAACTGACGTTTGTACTCATGCAGACGTTTTACCTGAACATCAAAAATGGAGTTCGGATCTACATCAATGCCGTTATGCTCTTTGATGTATTTTGCCAGGCGAACTTTATTTTTGTATTTAATCTCCATAAATTCCTTCTGTGCCTGTGTATCATCTGCAAGCTCAGCGATCTTTTTGATCTTCGGAAGATCGGTAATCCAGCCATTTCCGGCATACTCAGTTACCCAGTCAGCCAGAAGCGGATTTCCGTGAAGCAGGAAACGACGCTGTGTAATACCGTTCGTCTTATTGTTGAACTTCTCCGGAGTCATTTCGTAGAAGTCTTTTAAGGTCTGTTTTTTCAGGATCTCGGTATGAAGCTTTGCAACACCGTTGACAGAATATCCGCCTACGATAGCCAGACGAGCCATATGAACCTGTCCGTCGTAGATCACTGCCATCTGGCGGACTTTTTCCTCATCACCCGGGTACTGCTCTCTTACCTGGATCAGGAAGCGGCGGTTGATCTCTTCTACGATCTGATAGATACGCGGAAGAAGTCTGGAGAACAGGTCAACCGGCCATTTTTCAAGTGCCTCTGCCATAATCGTATGGTTCGTGTATGCACAGGTCTTTGTCGTAATCTCCCATGCCTCATCCCAGCCAAGGCCTTCCACATCCATCAGAATTCGCATCAGCTCCGGAACAGCTACGGTCGGGTGGGTATCATTCAGCTGGAAGGTAACCTTCTCATACAGCTTCGTAATATCATCGTGCTGTTTTTTATATTTTGCAACTGCTCTCTGTACGCTTGCAGAAATAAAGAAATACTGCTGTTTCAGACGCAGCTCTTTTCCTTCGTAATGGTTATCGTTCGGATACAGAACCTCTACGATGGTCTTTGCAAGGTTTTCCTGCTCAACAGCTTTGTGGTAATCACCCTTGTCGAAGGAATCCAATGAGAAGTCCTGAATAGCCTCTGCATCCCAGATAGTCAGAGTATTTACAACGTCGTTGTCATATCCTACGATCGGCATGTCGTAAGGAATTGCATTGACAGACTGGTAATCCTTCTGCACAAAGTTTACGCGTCCGGTAGCCTCATCGTACTCCTGCGCCACATATCCGCCGAATTTTACCTCTTTTGCATACTCCGGACGTTTCAGCTCGAATGGATAGCCGTTTTTCAGCCAGTTATCCGGTACTTCTACCTGATAACCGTCGCGAATCTGCTGTTTGAACATACCGTACTTGTAACGGATACCGCAGCCGTACGCCGGATATCCAAGAGTAGCCAGAGAATCCAGAAAGCATGCTGCCAGACGGCCAAGGCCGCCGTTTCCAAGAGCCGGATCTCTCTCCTGATCCTCCAGAAGGTTCAGGTTCAGTCCCATTTCCTCGAGAGCTTCCTGTACCTGTTTATATGCAGTCAGGTTGATCAGGTTATTTCCAAGTGCACGGCCCATCAGGAATTCCATGGACATATAGTACAGAATCTTCGGATCCTGTTCTTCCATTGCCTTCTGGGTTTTCAGCCAGTTATCAATAATAACATCTTTTACTGCATAGCAGACTGCCTGATAAATTTCCTGCTGGGAAGCATCTTCCAGGTTCTTTCTGTACAGCATTTTTACATTTTCTTTCACACTGTTCTTAAAAGTTTCTTTTTTGAACTCGGCGTTTAACATCTGCGTCCTCCTTAATAGCAGTCTGCGAGCGGAGAGCTTGTTTTTCTCCCCGCTCGCAGGCCAATTTCATATTAATGATCGTCGTGAAAACACATCCAAAAATAATCTTAGATACGTTCTACTGCCATGGTAACCTTTTCGGAGTTGATATTCCACTCCTTCTCATAGCCCTTTGTCTCTCCGGTCACGATATCTTCTGCCAGAACTTCAGATTTAATTTCATCACCATGGTTTTTCATGATGTCTACAATCTTATCGTTGTCTTTTGCGTATACACGGATCTTGTCCATAACCTCAAAGCCTGCCTCTTTACGCATAGTCTGGATTTTGCTTACCAGCTCACGTACGAAGCCTTCTTCGATCAGTTCCGGAGTCAGATTGGTATCCAGAACAACAGTGATTGTATGGTCGGATTCGGAAACATAGCCTTCCATCTGTGCCATGTCGATCAGCAAATCCTCCTCTAATAATACAATTTCCTGTCCATCGATGTCAAGTTTAAGTTCGCCGGTGCTCTTCAGCTCTGCCATTGCCTTGTTTCCATCGAGCTCGGACAGTACGGTTTTGATCTTGTTCAGGAGTTTTCCGTATTTTGGTCCTACGGTACGCATCTGCGGTTTGAAGCTGTAGCTGATGAAATCTGCGATGTCATCTTTGAATACAACTTCTTTGACATTCAGCTCGTCCTCGATGATCTCTTTGTAGAATTCGGAAAGCTGGAACTCGCTCTTAACATACATCGTTCCGATCGGCTGACGGTTCTTGATATTGGCGGTGTTTCTTGCGGCACGTCCCATAACGACGATCTCCAGCAGGTCGGCCATATCCTCTTCCATCTTCGGATCGATCCAGTTCTCATGTACCTCCGGGAAGTCACACAGGTGGATACTTTCCGGTGCACTTGCATCGATGCTCTTTACGAGGTTCTGATAAATATCCTCTGTCATGAACGGAATCATCGGAGCTGCTGCTTTTGCAACGGTCACCAGTGCGGTGTACAGAGTCATGTAAGCATTGATCTTATCCTGCTCCATGCCTTTTGCCCAGAAACGTTCACGGGAACGGCGTACATACCAGTTACTCATATCGTCCACGAAGGACTGCAGTGCTTTTGCTGCTTCCGGAATCCGGTAATTTTCCAGGTTGTCGTCTACTGCTTTTACAGTGGATTCCAGACGGGACAGCAGCCATTTATCCATAACAGCCAGTTTTTCATACTCCAGACTGTATTTTGTTGCATCGAAGTTGTCGATGTTTGCATACAGAACAAAGAATGCGTAGGTGTTCCACAGGGTTCCCATGAACTTTCTCTGTCCTTCCACGACCGTCTTGCCTGCGAAACGGCTCGGCAGCCACGGAGCGCTGCTGGTGTAGAAGTACCAGCGGATCGCATCGGCACCGTAGGTCTGCAGTGCGTCAAACGGATCTACCGCATTTCCTTTGGATTTACTCATCTTCTGTCCGTTCTCATCCTGTACCAGACCAAGAACGATAACGTTCTCGTACGGTGCTTTGTTGAACAGCAGAGTGGAAATTGCAAGCAGGGAGTAGAACCATCCACGTGTCTGGTCTACAGCCTCGGAAATAAACTGTGCCGGGAACTGTTTCTCGAAGGTTTCTTTGTTCTCGAATGGATAGTGATGCTGTGCGAACGGCATGGATCCGGAATCGAACCAGCAGTCGATAACCTCCGGTACACGGTGCATCTCTTTACCGCATTTCGGGCACTTAATGGTCACTGCGTCGATGTATGGGCGGTGAAGCTCGATGTCATCCGGGCAGTTGTCGGCTTTTTCTTTCAGCTCTTCGATGCTGCCGATGCAGTCCTGATGGCCGCATTCACACTGCCATACCGGAAGCGGAGTTCCCCAGTAACGGTTTCTGGAAAGTCCCCAGTCCTGAACGTTTTCCAGCCAGTCGCCGAAGCGTCCTTTTCCGATGCTCTCCGGAATCCAGTTGATGGTGTTGTTGTTGCGGATCAGATCCTCTTTTACTGCAGTCATGCGGATGAACCAGGTCTCACGTGCGTAGTAGATCAGCGGAGTATCGCATCTCCAGCAGTGTGGGTAGCTGTGCTCAAACAGCGGCGCATCAAACAGAAGATCCTTGTCCTCGAGTGCCTGCAGAACGGCCATATCTGCTTTCTTACAGAAAGTGCCTGCCCACGGAGTTTCCTCTGTCATCTCACCTTTTTCGTTTACTAACTGTACGAATGGAAGATCGTATCTGTGGCCGACCTTGGAGTCGTCCTCACCGAATGCAGGAGCGATATGAACAACACCGGTACCATCGGTCAGTGTTACGTAGGTATCGCAGACTACATAGTATGCTTTTTTGTTTCCGATTCTCTTCTCAGCGTACGGGAACAGCGGCTCGTACTCTTTGAACTCGAGATCTTTGCCCTGATAATGCTCCAGAACCTCGGCGCCTTCTCCAAGAACGGTATCTACCAGAGCGGCTGCCATATAATAGGTATATCCTTTGCTTGTTACTTTTACGTAATCCTCATCCGGGTTGACGCAGAGTGCAACGTTGGACGGAAGGGTCCACGGTGTGGTGGTCCATGCCAGGATGTATGCGTCCTCGCCTTTTACTTTAAAGCGGACAACGGCAGAACGTTCTTTGACATCTTTGTATCCCTGTGCTACTTCGTGGGAAGAAAGCGGGGTACCGCAGCGCGGGCAGTAAGGAACGATTTTGTGTCCTTCGTACAGAAGACCTTTCTTCCAGATCTCTTTTAATGCCCACCACTCGGACTCGATGTAGTCGTTATGATACGTAACGTATGGGTTTTTCATATCAGCCCAGAAGCCAACGGTATGGGAGAAGTCTTCCCACATTCCCTCGTATTTCCATACGCTCTCTTTACACTGCTCGATGAATGGCTCTACGCCGTATTTTTCGATCTGATCTTTTCCGTCCAGACCGAGTTTTTTCTCAACTTCCAGCTCTACCGGCAGTCCGTGGGTATCCCAGCCTGCTTTTCTCGGTACCTGATAGCCTTTCATAGTACGGTATCTCGGAATCATATCCTTGATAACACGGGTCTCTACGTGGCCGATGTGCGGTTTTCCGTTTGCGGTCGGCGGTCCGTCATAGAATACGTAGGACGGATTTCCTTCACGCACTTTCATACTTTTCTCGAAGATCTGATTGTCTTCCCAGAACTTCTCAACCTGTTTTTCTCTCTCGACAAAGTTCATGTCGGTTGAAACTTTCTTGTACATGCTTGTACCTCCTGAAACTTAAGTTTCTCGTTTGATTTGTTCGCGTAAAATAAGAAAAAGCTCCCGCCCTGTAATAGGACGAAAGCTGTACTTATCGTAACCACCTGTTACATACTATCATATGCATTTCCTGTAACGGGGAACGGCCGGCAACTTCTTACCACTGCTCTCCGGCTTTCTATATTTTATGCGCCGGGTACGCAGATTCAGAACTGCAACTTGGAAGTGATGTTCACCTGCCGCTACTTGTACCGGACTCCCACCATCCCCGGCTCGCTTTCCACAGACCGTTCACGCGCAGACTACTGTCTTCGTCATCGTTTTTCATGCCTTATTATAACTAGGGGCTGTAAGCGTTGTCAAGAGTGGAAAGCATATTTTATCGGTTCTTTTCCGCGATTTTACGGGATTTTCGGGGATGTGCGTTGCTATTTGGACATGGGGATGGTAAAATCATGGTATCTTATAAGGAAACGGAAGTGAAAGTTTGAAAGTTGCAATTGCAATTGATTCATTTAAAGGAAGTCTCTCATCTCTTCAGGCCGGGAATGCTGCTGCGCAAGGGATTCACAGGGTGGATCCAGATGTTAAAACGGTTGTGCGGACACTGGCGGACGGAGGAGAAGGGACGGTACAGGCTCTGACGGAAGGACTCGGCGGACAGTTTGTGTCCGTTCCTGTGACGGGACCGGCACAAAAGACAGTTTCGTGTACGTATGGCGTAATAGAACAGGCACAGACAGCTGTTATTGAGATGTCCGGTGCAGCTGGAATTACGCTTGTTTCGGATACGGAGCGAAATCCGTTGTATACAACGACATACGGTGTCGGTGAAGTAATCCAGGATGCGGTTCTGCGTGGCTGCCGCCATTTTATTATCGGAATCGGCGGAAGTGCCACGAATGACGGCGGTATTGGTATGCTGCAGGCACTCGGTTTCGGACTGCTCGATGCAGAAGGAAAACAGGTTCCTTTTGGTGCCGTCGGGCTGGAATCTCTTACCGCGATTACGACAGATCACGTTCTGCCGGAACTTTCGGAATGCACCTTCCGTATTGCCTGCGATGTAACGAATCCGCTCTGTGGTTCCAACGGCTGCAGCGCCGTTTTCGGACCGCAGAAGGGCGCGGATGCTGTCATGATCAAACGTATGGACACATCGCTTGCCTCCTACGCCGCGCTCTGCCGGAAAACATTCCCGAACGTCGACGCGGAAATTCCCGGAACAGGTGCTGCGGGCGGACTTGGATTTGCTTTTCAGACGTTTCTTTCTGCTTCGCTGGAACCCGGCATTCAGATCGTACTGGACGAAACCCGGCTTCGTGATGATGTAAAAGATGCTGATCTTGTTATCACCGGCGAAGGACGGCTCGACGGACAGACCGTGATGGGAAAAGCGCCGATCGGAGTTGCAAAGCTGGCGAAAGAATACGGCAAACCGGTCATCGCATTCTCCGGCTGTGTCACAAAAGACGCATCCGCATGTAACGCTGCCGGAATTGATGCATTTTTCCCGATTCTGCGAAGCGTCGTTTCACTTAAGGAGGCTATGGATGTGAAAAATGCTGCTGAAAATATGACAAATACGGTGGAGCAGGCTTTTCGGCTGTTTTTACTTCATTAAAAGATAAGACCGTTTTCTCCTGTTATGATTGTTGCAGGAAAAAACGGTCTTGTATTTTCTTTATTTTCTTCCAAGGTAACGGTTTACGGTTCTCTTGTATTCCTCATATGGCTTTCCAAATGCTTTCGCAAGGAACGGCTCCTCGACGTTCACGATCTGGATGTGGAACATCACAGCTGGAAAGATGGATGCTGCGCATAAAATCCCGTTAAAGAACAGCAGCAGGATTCCCAGGTAGACCAGATCGAATCCAAGAAACGCAGGATTACGGCTGATCTGGTAAATTCCGTCGGTGACGAGTTCTGTTTTGTCTGTCTCGGAAACGCCTGCGCGCCAGCTGTCGCGCATAGTCAGAACGGAGATGATGAAAACCACATCACCGCAGACTGCAAGTACAAATCCGATCATCCGCATGGCAGACGGCATGGATGATGCATTGCACCAGATGCTGATGACTTCCGCTGCCAGCGCCAGAAACGTAGCGGTTTTCATGGTCAGCTCAATCGTTTTGGCCTTCCCTGCTTTTCCTTTTCCCATCTGATCCGTCTGGATTCCCTAGCGTCTCTGGGCCGCCATTTTTCCCAGATAGCATCCATAAAATACGAGCAAAACTGCAATTGCCCCGAGTTGAAATCCCATGGTTCACCGCCTTTTATCGTTTGTCTTCCACGCCGAGAATCTGTCCCACAAACACGATGTGTGGCTGCCAGCCTCCTTTGAAATCCGGGTAGACTTTCGGCATGGAAGCGTAGTATTCCTGGATTTCCGGTGCGAGATCTTCTTTGGCAAACTGATGCTGATACAGTTTTTTGCAGAGGAAGGTCAGGTTTGCCTCCTCATACGTCACGCCGTCGCCGATGGCAACCGGAGTGAGACCTGCGGCGGCAGCTTTGTCTCCGTCACGGCCGGAATGGCTGCCCATGTAGCCCAGTGCTTTGCGGTACTGATCCGGGTAAAAGCTCACGGTGAAGGTGTCGCTTTCTTTCAGGAACTCACTTGTGTAGCGCGCCGGGTGCACGTAAACCGTTACGGTTGAAATGGTTTTCCGGTCGGCTGCCCAGATATTTCCGAGGCTTCCCCAGCCGATCGTGCAGCTGTTGAAATGATCCATTCCGCCAGCGGTGACGAGCGCCCACTGTTTATCGAACATTTCAAATACTTTGTAGTCTTCCTGTCTAAAATTTTTCATTGTAAAATCCTCCCATGTTTTTTCTATTTATTTCTTCACTGCTTTCACCAATAACATCATCGGCCGGCGCAGTTCGTTCTTCATTCCAGGGATGTCCATCATCTCCTCCGGCGGCATGGCTTCTTCTACTGCTTTCAGCTCGAAGCCGTTGTTCAAAAGCCCCATCAGGATCTGCGTCAGGGTGTGATGCTGTTTTTTTCACTTCACAGCCTAAAAAGCTGGTTATTCGCTCACCGAGGATATAATAATTGTCGACTGGCCAGTATTTCGGCGCGCCGTTCTCATTATAAATCCAGTCCCGCATATTCTTTTCCGCCGCGCTCTCATCGTCTTAATTCCAGCAGATATTCTGTCGTTCCTGCTTCCAGCTGTTTCGTTCCTGTCCACCGAAATCCGTGGCGGTTGTAAAACGCAATGGCACGCGTATTTTTCTCCAATGCCCATAGATGGTCTGCGTCAAACTTTTCAATTACAAAGGTAATCAGCGCGTGGCCGACCCCGTTGTTCTGCAGACATGGATCTACGTATAGTTTACAGATTTCGGTTCCGTTGATTTCTGTAAAACCTCTTATAATTCCATCATCGTAGACATAGATGCGGTTTAAGATTTCTTCTTTCTTAAAGTACTGGTCGATCATCGGAACTACCTGCATTTCACCGAAGGAATAGGCCTCCTCGTGAAAAATCGGGAAATAATTGATTCGGTTGTTGAACACGAAAATTTCCGCAATTCTGGACAGGTCTTTCGGTTCTGCTTTTCTGATTTTCATATTTTCTCTCATTTCAATTTCCAATCAACACTTTCTTCCCCCGAAACGCAAATCCGTAATGCCTGATCTGCTCCTTTGCGATTCCTCTGGCAAGCAATTCTGTGTCATACTGTTTTTCCTGAATCTGACGAAGTGCATGCTCCACCGTCTCTTCCAGCGACTTTTCTTTTGATGTATTCTGAACCTTGAATTCCATCACGATCGCATCCAGGTTTTCTTTCAATGGCTCCATTACTACGTCATACCGTCCAAATCCACTTTCTCTGTTGGATGTGATTCTGTATTTTCCGGCCAGATCGACAATCAGCCCAAGGACAAATCCATGGTAAAATCTTTCTGGTTCGAGTTCCTCTGACGGTTTTCCGCCCGTGTCAAAACTGCTGAAGGTCTGAAGTGCTACCTGATTCATAAAAACAGTTATTCTTTCTAATGGATACAAAATCTTGGTTTCCAATGGAAATTACTGATTTCATGGGTCTGCTCCCTCCTAAATCCTTTACCACCGACGGGCTTGCAAAAAAATTTATTTCTGTTTCTTATTTTATCATATTTCTCTGGCAGAACAAAGATCATTCCCTGTCCGAAGCAATTATTTTCCATTGGATATTATGGTTTGACAGATGTCACAAACTATGCTTTCCCTGTCCTGCTCCGCCGTTATTCTGGTTTCATGCAGAACAGGTGACAAAAGTTCTCCGGTTTTACAATAGGCTCACTGGTGATATCATAAGAATCAATAATCATTCTGTTTTCTCCCATAAATTTTAATTGTCTTTACCAAAAAGTCCCATATCCGCCACCCTCACTGCGCAGATATGAGACTTCCGTTTTTTATTTTTGCATTGTCTCAATAACACATTCATGTTTCTTCGTTTTTTTATTATAATTGATACCGGCAAGCAACAGATTTCCCTGATAGTCTTTCAATGCATTTCCATACTGTTTTTCTTTAATTTGTTCGATTGCTCCAACTGCACTTTTGTCCCATTTCAATTCGATCACGATCGCCGGCTTATCCAGATGGCACGGTCTTGGGATCATGCATACATCGGCAAATCCTTTTCCTGCCGGCAGTTCCCGAACCATAGTGTAGTATTCCCGTGCAAAATAGAAGGCGAGCTGAATGGTACAGCTAAGAGAATTTTCATCATTATATTGGAGAATTGAAATTTCCTCATGCGCTTTTTCCACTCCGGCTGCGACGGCATCTGCATCCATTGCCCATAAAGATTCCAGTAATTTGCGGGAAGATTCCACAGAATCTACTACACCATGCCAATTCATTGTGCTGATTGCATTGACATATTCCCGGGAAACTTCTTTATTGGGAATGCTCACGGTTTCATTTATGCTGTTGTAGGTCAGATAACCGAGGTGCACCAGCAGAGTTAACACATCATCTTTCGTCGCAAACGTGGTCATATCGTTGCTGAATGTTCCGATATGAATCGGAACTGCTTCACCAGCAAGCATTCGAACCACAGAATCTTTCAGGCCATCCATATCCATTTGAATATAAATTTTTAAGGCCTCATACGTTTCCGTCTGGTTCCAATAGGTTCCGAATTTGTGGCGCAGCATGGCTTCTACAACGGATTTTGGGCTGTACATAGAATAAATTTCGTCTCCCGTCTGCCGATGCGCAATCAGCTGATAACCATCGTACCACGTTTTTGCTTCTTCAAAACTCATCTCATATTTCTTACAGAGGGCCGATACCTCCCTCTCCGTGAAACCAAAATATTCCGCCAGATCGCCGGGATCTGTCATGGAATACTCGGTAAACATATTTAATGCGGAATGAGATCCATATTTCTTGATCGGAAGAATTCCCGTCATGTAGGCCAGTGCAACATAATCTTTGTCTTTCAGCCATGCACGGAGAAAATCGAGATATTTTTTCTGTGCATCTTTATCCTGTTTATATTCCCGAAACAGACAGTCCCACTCATCAATCAGAATGACAAAAGGGCATCTGGTATATGAAAATACATCTTTCATTACCTGGATCAGATTCTTTTCATCCCGAAAACGCACTTCCGGATAAGTTTCCTCAAAATCTGCTGCAAGATAATTTTTCAACATTTCCAGCATTTCTTCCATTGTTCCTGACATGCTTAAAAATTCCTGCATATTAATTTTGATAACATCGTACTGATTCAGATTTTCTTTATAGGACTTGTCTTCACGGATTGCAAGCTTCTGAAAAAGTTCTTCTGTATTTTCGCTTCGATCATAATACGCAGCAAGCATATTGGCGGCCATTGATTTACCAAATCTCCTTGGACGGCTCACACAGATGTATCTCTGTTCTGTACAAAGAACTTCGTTTGTCTTTGCAATTAATTCACTTTTGTCTACATATATTTTAGAGCGAAGACTTCCACAAAACGAAAAATTTCCCGGATTCAGATAACTTCCCATGCAAAATCCCTCCCGTCAAAATTTTATATGTTTCATTATACTTGATTCCTCTGACTATCACAAGAACAGGATTTTCCCTGCTTGTTTTGTCCTTTTTTTATAATTGCTAAGCTGTTCCGCCACTGAATCTTCCTCCATTATCATCTATCCTCTGCGATAACCGCCCATGAAGCATCTCACAATTAGAAAACATTTATTTTGTGTATGGTTCTGTGTCTTTTCCATCATATATAAACACTTTCATATCTGTATTTTTATCAACGTCAGCATGGATGCCGGCCGTATATTCTTTATCTGTAACATTCCTGAAAACGAAATCCCGCTTTCTCCAGCACATGCCGGCTTCTGGTGTTCTTTCTGATCGCATCGGCATTTACCGCAGACATTCCCAGTTCATGAAAGGCAAAATTTACTACCAGACATTCCGCCTGTGTTCCTTCACAACATCAATGCCGAATTCGGCACGATATTCTTCTGGATAGGAAAGTAAATAATCGGACTCACTATGTGTTACTACATACAAATCCGACATCTCGACCCATCTTCATACAGAACATTTCGTATCATGCAATCCTGCCCATTTTTCAAAATTATGTTTTCTTTATATTTCATTTTACCGTCCCTCTATCCTCATGTTTTTTGCTATCTGCAGCGCCAGAAACAGCTTGTCCAGATCGTGGTTAGCGGCAGATAATCCATCCGTTTCATAGTTTCCTTCGATCAGCACATCTCCCGCAACAAGAAAATCATACAGTTCAAATCCATAAAAATCACAGATCGCCTGAACACCTGCAAGCTCCATTTCCACGGCAATGCATCCTTCTTCTTTTCGTTTGTTTACAAGATTTACCGTCTCCCGAAGCATACTGTCTGTCGTCCATACTCTTCCCTGCACATAAGGCAGATTTCTCTCTTTGAAAAATTCCGCCAGTTTGTCCGTGTTTTTTATTTTTATGTAGTCCTGCGGTTCTGCAAAATAATAGGACAGTCCTTCTCCCCGGTATGCCTCCGTTGGGAGAATAAACTTTCCTTCGGTTGCTCCTTTATCCAAACTGCCGCAGGAACCGAACATGATAAAGACGGATGCTCCTGTTAAATGATTGACTTCGGCAATCGTTCCTGCTGCCAGAGCCGAACCAATTGGCGTCAGATAGAAACCAATCGTTTCTCCCTCATATGGCAGAGTCCAAACCGGTATATTTCCATTGCATGCTCTTACTTCTGCAATCTGTCGGCATGGAAATTTTTCAAGCATGTATTCATATATTACTTTTGAAAAAACAACCATACATTTTTTTACCAGATGCTGCTTCTCCCCATAAAAATTCTCCAGCTTTATGATAGGCTCACTGGTGATATCATAAGAATCAATAATCATTCTGTTTCCTCCATAAATTTTATTTGTCTTTACCAAAAAGTCCCATATCCACCACCCTTACTGCGCAGACATGAGACTTCCGTTTTTATTTTTGCATTACTTCAATAACACATTCATGTTTCTTCGTTTTTTTATTATAATTGATACCGGCAAGCAACAGATTTCCCTGATAGTCTTTCAATGCATTTCCATACTGTTTTTCTTTAATTTGTTCGATTGCTCCAACTGCACTTTTGTCCCATTTCAATTCGATCACGATCGCCGGCTTATCCAGATGGCACGGTCTTGGGATCATGCATACATCGGCAAATCCGCTACGCCATGCCAGTTCATTGTGCTGATTGCGTTGACATATTCCTTTGAAACTTCTTTATTGGGAATGCTCACAGTTTCATCAATGCTGTTGTAGGTCAGATAGCCAAGATGCACCAGTAAGGTCAGTACATCATCTTTCGTTGCAAACGTGGTCATATCGTTACTGAATGTTCCGATATGAATCGGAACTGCTTCACCAGCAAGCATTCGAACCACAGAATCTTTCAGGCCATCCATATCCATTTGAATATAAATTTTTAGCGCCCCACTCTGGATACGGCAAATCAACAGCATCTGCTTCTTCCATATTGAAAACTGCCTTATGTTCCGTAATTTCATACGCTATATTTTGCCTTTTTAAATAATGATATATCTCTATCTTATCCATACTCTTTTATCTCTGTAAGCTGAAATTGAAATATGTGTGATTGCTCTTAATCTGTGGTAATCGGCAATCCATTCATTGCCATTTGCGCCAAATCCGCAAACCTCAAATCGTATATTAGCATATTGATCTTTCGTTTTTATTTTTACGAACATACTCCTTTATTTTTCATACTTTTCAATCCGGCATTCATGTTCTTTTGTTTTTTCATTGTAGTTAATTCCCACCAGCAAAAGCTCCCCTGCATAGCATGCAACAGACTCCGGATATTTTCTGTCTCTGATCTGATCTAATGCTGCTCTGACACTTTTGTCCCATTTCAGTTCCACAACAAGCGCCGGGTAATAATTCTGAAACTCCGGCTTTGGAATAAACACAAAGTCTGCAAATCCACGACCCGCGGGAAATTCGCGGATTGGTTTGAAATAGTATTGCATGGAACTCAAATAGGCAATGGACAGAACACTGCTGAGTAAGTTTTCATTGTTATACTGAATCACAGAAGTATATTCCATGTGAATTTTTTCAATTTCTTTTGCTACTGCGTTTCCATTCATCTGAATTGTATCTTTCAGAAGCTGCTCTGATTCTTTTTGAAATACAATCAACTCATTCCATTTTTTCCTTTTCGTTGCCAGAATCAATTCCTGACGGATTTCCTCATTCGGAATAAAAGCAGTTCTAAATGTCCGGTCATAGGCCAGATATCCAAGGTGAATCAGATACGTCAGCACATCGTCTTTATTGGCGAAGCTAACGGTATCGTTCTGAAAAGAGGTAACATCAACCGGAACATGATCTCCTGAAAGCATTTCGATTACGGCACTTTTCAGGCCATCAAAATCCATATTGATTAGCGGAACAATCGCCTCATAGGATGCGGTTCCGGACCAGTAGCTCTGGAATTCGCCTTCGAGCATCAGGTTCACAACGGCATTTGGATTGTATACATGATATTTCCCAATCTGATAACCGTCGTACCATCGTTTGACTTCTTCAAACCTCTGACCATATACTTCACATAGTTTTTGAACTTCTGTTTCTGTAAAACCTACATATGGTGCAATCGGCCCGGCATGCAGCATCGAATAATCTTTGAAATTGTTCAGCGCCGACTGTGTCTTTTCTTTTTTTACAGGCAAAATACCTGTCAGATATGCCAATTGAATATATTTTGTCGGCTCCGTCCCTTTGAACATCGCCCGCAGAAAATTGATATATTCTTCCTGTGTTTTGAGATCCGCCGCCTCGTCACGAATCAGAACATCCCATTCGTCTATAATCACAATAAATTTTGTTTCGGATGCCGCGTTGATCCGCGACAGCGCCTCCGGCAGTGACCGGATTTCTTCTGGAAGTATATGGGGATAATATTCTTTTAACTCCGAAATCGTTTTTTCTGAGATATAGGAAACAATCCGCTCCGGTCCGCCTGCCGGTTCCATACACCATTGGATATCCCAGTGGAGCACATCATACTGATTCAGATGTTTTTCAAAATCCTTTGCCCTGCTGATTTCCAGCCCGGAAAACATTTCTTTCGAACTGCAGCCCTTGCTGTAATACGCGGTGAGCATGTTTGCCGTAATTGATTTTCCAAACCGCCGCGGGCGGCTGTTGCAGATATATCCCTGCAGAGTGTTCATGACTTTATTCGTATAAGTCAGCAGTCCTGTTTTATCAACATAAATCTCAGAATTTAATGCAACCGCAAATGCTTCATTTCCCGGATTCAGATAACTTCCCATGCAAATCCCTCCCGTCAACATTTTATATGACTCATTATACTTGATCCCTCTGACTATCACAAGGACAGGATTTTCCCACGCAGCTTCCGGTTTTTCACTTTCGTCCTCCTGTGAGAATCCCATACAATTCCGGTCTTCTGTTTTTCAGTCCGCATTTTTCCCGCTTTCTGCATTTCCTGCATTTCGTTGATACTAAAATCAGACATGTTATTATCCGTGAACCTCACATGACTAAAGTCACGTGCTTCCGGCCGCTTTAGGCGGCAGACCAAATATCGGCGGATACGCCTGTTACTTAGATTTTGCACAGATATGTGCTTCTTCCATGCCGGATACGGCAGGTTTCCACATAACAGGTAATCCACTGCATATCTGCCTGTGTTTATGCTGCTTTACGCAGTTCCATTTCTGAAATCAGTTCTCTCAGATCTGCATAAACACATGAGGTTCTACGCTTTACTGCAGGAACTTTTGCCTCCAGCAAAGACCTTTCCGTTTCCGGCAAGGGTTTTAAAATTTCACGGATAAAATATCTTGCTCCGATATTATACGATGCTGACAAATCACAGTTGTATCTTTTTCCAGTCTGAAACGTACACAGACGATGATCCCGTGTATCACGGGCAATCTCTCCTGATCCATCAAAGGCAAGCCTGCTCGTGTTCCAGGCACAAATCCGGGAAATTCGGATTCCCTTTCTGTGTGCCTGCTGTCCGCACCGTTTCTGGATATCACGTTTTCTCCACATCTGCAGTTTCTGCTTTTTCTTCCCGGAAAGTTTTCCTTTCATTTCCAGATATTCGAAAACAATCACATCTGCCTTCTTTTCTGACGCATACAGAACGATTTCCCTTGCAATTTTTCTGCCAAGCTCTGTATTCAGACGTTTTGCATATGCCCAT
>OGRS01000395.1_pt1 | contig 43301 bp, 34 predicted proteins | sample 1553561 | NCBI WGS metagenome assembly OGRS01 (sample SAMEA2580103, study PRJEB22360) | human gut metagenome | biome: human gut; feature: human-associated habitat; material: faeces | place: Denmark | collected 2008/2010
GAATTTTATTTGCATAAGAATTTTAATAAGGAATATCAATTCAGCGGTATACCTTTTCTCGATTATCAGTCGAATGACGAATCGGTGAATAAAATTATTTATGCACATAATATGAAGAACGGTACAATGTTTGCGTCACTTGCCGATTATGAGGATAAAAACTTTTATGACGTTCATAAAAATATAATGTATGATACATTGTATGATAAAGGCGAATATGAGATTGTGTCCGCGTTTACGACTAAAGTCGGTGCAAGTAATGAATTTAAGTATTACGATTATGCGGATATAGAGTCGGAGGAGCGGTTTAATGAATATGTAACTCAGGCAAAGTCACGTTCGTTTTATGATACAGGCGTAAATACAGTGTACGGCGATAGCCTTATAACACTTTCAACGTGTGCGTATCATACGTCAAATGAAAGATTTGTCGTGATTGCAAGAAAGAAATAAGAAAATACTTGAAATCGGCTTTGAAATATTATATAATATATTGGCAGTAAATTATTAAGGAAGTGAAATCTATGGAATTAAATCAAATAGAAAGAATTAAAAAAATAATAGAGGAACAACTTGAAATCCCCTATTCATCTATTGTAGATGATGCAGATTTATTCAAAGATTTAGGTGCTGATTCTTTTGATATAGCAAATATTATAAGTGAGATTGAAGTTGGATTTGGAGTGTCTATCCCTTATGCTGAGGCAATACATATTGTAACTTTTAAAGAACTTATAGAACATACTGATAAAAAATTGGAGAAAAATGATATTTAAAAGAGAAGAATTATTAATTGGAAAAGAAAATTTAGAAAAACTTAAAAATTCCCACGTACTTGTCTTTGGACTTGGAGGAGTGGGAGGATATGTAGTTGAGGGATTAGTTCGTGGTGGTGTTGGAGAATTAACAATCGTTGACTACGACACTGTGGATATAACTAATATCAATAGACAGATTATAGCCACAATGTATACTGTTGGAGAAAGAAAGACTGACCTTATCGAAAAAAGAGCTAAATCTATAAATCCTAATATTAAAATCAATAAAATCAACGAAAAATATCTAAAAGAAAACAGTGATAAATTTTTTGAAAATAAAAATTATACTTACATAATTGATGCTATTGATATGGTCACTTCTAAGCTTAGCATTATAGAAAATAGTGCTAGACTTGGTATCCCAATAATCTCATCAATGGGAACTGGAAATAAACTTGACCCAACTTTATTGGAGATAGCTGATATATCAAAAACCTCTATTTGTCCTTTGGCTCGTGTAATCAGAAAAGAGGTAAAGGCAAGAGGAATTAAAAAATTAAAAGTTTTATACTCAAAAGAAAATCCAATAAAACCTATTAACGAAGAGGGGAGCAGAGAAAAAGCTGTGAATGTTGGAAGTATTTCTTTTGTGCCATCAGTGGCGGGTCTTATTATAGCTGGTGAAGTTATAAGAGATATTTGTAATTTAAAATAATAAAGGAGAAAGAAATGGAAAAAATAGGAGTATTTTATGGAACAACTTCTGGTAAAACAGAGGCTATTGCAGATGAAATAGATTTTAACTTAAGAAAAATCGACCACGAAATATTTAATGTGGCTGACGGTATTGGAGAGATTGAAAATTATAAAAATCTTATCCTTGTAACACCTACTTATGGAGTTGGAGAATTACAAAGAGATTGGGAAAGCCATAGAAGTGAACTTGAAAATATGGATTTTACTGGTAAGAAAATCGCTCTTGTAGGACTTGGAAACCAATTTACATTTGGAGAATCTTTTGTTGAGGGAATGAGAAAATTATATGATATAGTTACAGCAAGAGGTGGAGAAATTATTGGTATGACTTCTAACGAAGGATATCTTTATAAAGAGAGTGAGGCTGTTATCGGAGATAAATTTGTAGGTCTTGCCCTTGATGAAAATAACCAAGATGACGAAACTCCTGATAGAGTATTCGCTTGGATTAAAGAAATTACAAAAGAATTTTATTAAAATTAAAAACTCTCAATTGATTAATTTCAAAAGAGAGTTTTTTTATTATAATTTTTCAAATTCTTTAATATTCTTTAATTTACTTTATTATTTTTTATAATTTTTAGCTTTTATTTTTACAAATTTCTTATAAAATGCCATTCCTATAAAAGTAATGTCTTTTATTCCTCTTTTTTCTAACTCTATATAATACTTTTTATCCTCTATTTGTTCTAAACCTTCACTGGCTTTCTCATCTAATTTTTCTTCAGAATCTGCTACTTTAAATTCTAAAATAACTCCTCTCAAATTTCTATCTAAAGGTTCTATGGCTATATCATATCTTCCAAGTCCACCTTCTCCATTAGAGCTTATTTTGTATTTTCCCTCAAGATGAATCATCAGACCCAAAATAAAGCTATGATATACTTTTTCTATATTTGATACATCATAAAAGCTCATATATTTTAAAAGTACTTCTTGAAGATTACTTTCAAATTTTTCTATTTTATTATCTAATAAATTTACTATTAAATTTTTAAAAGTTAAATTTGTTCCAAAAGAAATTTCTATAAAACTATCTCCAAAAAATTCTTTTACCTCTTTATTTGGAATTTTTATACTATATATATTTTTTTCCATTTTGGAATCAATGGTTAAATATCCTGAAAATAATAAAAGTTCCCATAAATCTTGGGCTTCTAATACTTCTTGAAGTGTTGATTTACCTGTAATTTCTTCTTCTACTTTTTTTCCAAACAATAAATTATTTAATTTATCAAAAGTTTCTTTATCAGCTGATTTAAGAATGTCCTTTATTAAATAGTTGTCTGATGTATCTATCCAATAGCTTTTAAATTCTTTTTGTGATAAAAATTTTAAAATACTCCAAGGATTATATACTTTTTTATCTCCAAATTTATATCCATTATACCAAGAGTGTACTTCATCTAATTTAGAATCTATCGCATAATATTTTAAAGCATTTTTTACTTCTTCTTCTAAAAATCCAAAATATTCATCATATTCTTTATTCAAAATACTATGTTCACTCAAATTATTCAAATCAGAAAATATACCTGCTTTTATAACTCTTACTATTCCTGTTATTACTCCTACTTGAAGTATATTATTATCCTTTAATGCTGAAGAATAAAAACTGCTAAAAAAATTTTTTGCTTCTTTGTAATATCCATATCTATATGCTGATACTAAAGGAGTATCATACTCATCTATTAAAACGACAACTTTTTGATTATAATATTTTTTTAAAAAAGTTGCTAAATTTAAAAGAGAATTTTTTAAATTTTCATCATTTTTACCTAACCAAATGTTATCAAATTCTATTAATTCTCCTTCATTTAACTTTTCTCTTATAAATTCAAATTGATTATATACTTTTTTCAATAAATTTTTTACTTCAATTATAGCTCCGTCAAAACTCATTTCTTTTATATCTTTCATTGATATAAATATTACTGGATATTTTCCCTGCTCTTTAAAATATGCTAAATTTTCTATTTCTAAATTTTTAAATAGTTTTCTATTTTCATTAGCTTCTTTTATATCAAAAAAATATTTTAACATTGACATATTAAGAGTTTTTCCAAATCTTCTTGGACGAGTAAATAAAAGTGTTTTTCCTACATTTTTTCCAATTTCACTTATAAAAGGAGTTTTATCAACATAATAATAATTATTTTCTATTAAAGTTTTAAAATCACTTATCCCATCAGGAATTAATTTTTTCATAATCTCTCCTTTACTTTGATTGAACTATATCCACAGTATAACACCCTCGTCATAAAAAAGTCAAGATATGGATTTTATAGAAAAAAGAGAGCTGACTTTTGTCAACTCTCTAATTTTTTATCTATTAATCTTTTAGACTTCTTTCAATACCTCTTATCATTCTAGGAATTAAAGATACATCATAGTCATCTTCTTCTTTTTCTTTAGGAGTATAGATTTTTCTTAACTCTTCTTGATAGTTAGCAACATCATCACCAAATTCACTTAAATCTTTTACTTGGTATTTTTTAAGATTTGGATAGTTTTTATCAAGGATAGCGTTCCATTCTTCGATTTGGTCTTTATTTAAAGCAAGTAATAAATCGTAGTGTCCAGAAACTTTAACTTCTTTGATAACATCTCCTCTTTCAAGTTTTCTTGTATATTCTCCATCAATTTGAGAAACAACTTCTCCAAAAACAGTATGTCTACCATTTAAGAAGTCAGCTGGATATAAAGTTATAAAGAATTGTGAACTTCCAGTGTTAGGACCAGCATTAGCCATTGCTAACATTCCTGATTGATAGAAGTCTAACCATTCAACAAATTCATCTTTTATAGTATAACCTGTGCTACCTTGTCCAGTTCCAGTTGGATCTCCCCCTTGAACTATAAAGTTTTCAACAGCTCTATGAATAACAGTATTATCATAGTATCCTCTTAGTGCTAAGTTTACAAAGTTAGCAACAGTTAAAGGTGCTGCCTCTGGATAAAGATAAAAATTCATATCCCCTTGAGTTGTAACAAAGGTAACTCTTATATCATTATATTTTTTAAGGTCTGCCTTTCCTCTTTTTGAAAGACTTCCACAAGCTCCTAATAAAAGAACCATAGTGGAAATAACTAATAATTTAAAGATTTTTTTCATATATAATTTCCTCCAAAATTTTGTATTATGCTCTTTTGACTGCAATAATAATATTTTTGTCTAAAATTTCTAAAAATTTTAGTGAATAAAATATTTTTGTAACTTTGTTGTAGATAGAGTTAATACCGTAGCAAAGCCTATAAATAGAACTGATAGAGCATTTATTACTGGAGAAACCCCTATTCTAATCATAGAATAAATTCTAAGTGGTAATGTTGTAGAACCCGGTCCTGCAACAAAGAATGTAGCCACGAAATCATCAAAAGATAGAGTAAAAGCTATTAAAAATCCTGATATAATAGCTGGTATCAAAAGTGGAAGAATTATTTTTTTAAGAGTTTGTAACTCTGTGGCTCCTAAATCATAAGCCGCCTCCACTAAAGAATAATCTATCTCTGCAAGTCTTGATAAAACAATAAACAGTACAAATGGAATATTTATTGTAGTATGAACTATTATTATACTTGTAAGACCAAGTTGAAGTTTTACTGTAACAAATAGTATAAGAAGTGAAACTCCTAAAATAATATCTGGAACAATAAGTGGTAGATAACTTATAATTTCCAAAAACTTCTTATATTTAAAGTTATACCAATGAAGACCGATTGCACCTAAAGTCCCTACAAAAGCTGAAACTCCACTTGAAATCAAAGCTATAAAGATACTATATTTAAAAGCTCTCCAAAGTTCGTCAGAATAAAGGAAAAGCTCCTTGTACCAACGTAGTGAAAATCCTTGCCACACCATAGCTTTACCGTCATTAAATGAATAAATAATTAAAACTAAAAGTGGCAGATAGAAAAATACCATTGATAAAATAAAGAAAAATAATGAAGTTCTTCTTTTATTCACTAGCCTCACCTTTACCTTTTTTGAAAATTCCCACCACAACTATTATCATTGTAACCAAAATAAGCATTGATGAGATAGTTGACGCCATTGGCCAATCTCTTGTTTCTGTCAAGTGACGAGCAATAACGTTCCCTAATAATATTGAATTTGTTCCTCCAACTAGTTTTGGAACTACATAAGAACCTAACATTGGAACAAATGTAAAAAGACTAGCTGTTAAAATTCCATTTTTGATATTTGGTAAGAAAATCTTAAAAAATGCTTGTCTATTTGTAGCCCCTAAATCTCTACCAGCCTCCAAAAGAGCAAAATCAAATTTGTCTATTGTAGCATAAAGTGGAAGTATAGCAAAAGGTAAACTAGTATAAACTGATATTATTATAACAGCCCAGATATTATATAAAAACTGGATAGAGTTATCAATAAATCCAAATTTCTTAAGCATAATATTTAAAAATCCATTGCTACCAAGTATCGCCATCCAAGAATAAATTCTTATCAAAAAGTTTGTCCAAAATGGAATAATTACTAAATATATAAGTTTTTCTTTATGACGAGAACGAACTATATAATAAGCCGTAGGAACTGCTATAATAACAGTAATTATAGTAACTATTATACTTATCCATATAGTTTTGTAAATTATAGAAAGGAACATTGGATTTGCAAAAATCTTAAATGTTTCCAATGAAAATTCAAATTCAACTCCCCCATATACTCCTTTCTTTAGAAAAGAGTATACCAAAACAATAAGCATTGGGATTAGGAAGAAAGCTGTTAGCCATATTGTTATGGGAACTGTGTATAATATTCCTTTTTTGTTGCTAGTCATCTATTTAACCTCTACTAAATAACTGTCTTCGAAGTTCCAAGATATAAATGCTTCCTCGTCCCAACTTACATCTGTATCATCATCTTCAAAGAAAATATCGTGTTGCTTAAATGCTTTTATAAGTAGATTTTTATCTCCATTTACCCAAGTGAAATATTTACTTTGGAAACCTGTATAGATAACTTCGTCTACATATACTTGTAAAGTATTATATTTCCAACTTAAATTTTCAGGTTTTTTCTTAGTTACTTTTATTTTTTCTGGTCTAACAGAAACTACAACCTTGTCTCCCACTTTAACATTTCTGTCCATTTCAAATAAAATCTCTCCAAACTCTTTGTTATGAAGAGTGGCACAAGTGTCGCTATTTATTTTTACAACTTCTCCTTCAATAAAGTTATTTTCTCCAATAAAGTCAGCTACGAACATGTCTGCTGGTGATTCATAAACCTCAGCAGGTGTCCCAACTTGTAATACATTTCCTTGATTCATAATAGCTATTCTATCAGAAATAGAAAGTGCCTCTTGTTGGTCATGAGTTATGAATATAAAAGTAATTCCAACTTCGTCGTGAATATTATCAAGTTCTATCAAAAGATTTTGTCTAAGTTTTGCATCTAGAGCAGAAAGTGGCTCATCAAGAAGTAAAACATCAGGTTTATTTATCAAAGCTCTAGCTATAGATACCCTTTGTTGTTGTCCTCCAGATAATTGATTTGGTTTTTTATTTGCGTGTTCTTCCAAATCTATCATCTTTAACATTTTTGTAACTTCTTCTTTTATTACTTCATCTTTTTCTTTCTTAAGTCTTAGAGAAAAGGCAATGTTCTCGAAAACAGTCAAATGTGGAAAAAGTGCATATTTTTGAAATATAGTATTTATAGGTCTAAGATTAGGAGGTAAATTGGTTATATCTCTATCTCCTAAACATACAACACCAGAGTCAGGCTCTGTAAATCCAGCAAGAATTCTTAAAAGAGTCGTTTTTCCACAACCACTTGGCCCTAAAATTGAGAAAAATTCCCCCGGCTCAATAGTTAAACTGATATCTTTTAAAACTTTAACTCCATCAAAAGTTTTTGAAAGATTCTTTATATAAATACCCTTCTTATCCAATTATCAACCTCCTAAATTAAATTTTATTTTTCATTATCCAAATGATTTTAACATATTTTTTATTAAATTACAAATTTATATATTAAGTGTGTTTACTTTTTTAAAAAAACATCTGTTATAAAATGTCTTTTAAAGCCCTTAAATATCTGATAATTAAAAGGATAAGAGCTATTATTTTAATTTAAAATTTTAATTAAACTATTTATTTTTTGAAAAAAGTCTGATATACTATAAGGAGAAGTGGATTGGAAGTGGAAGAAAACTGGTGTTTTCAGCAGTCTTCAAAACTGTCATAGGGGATTAAATCCCTTGGTAGGTTCGATTCCTATACGCTTCCGCCAAAATAATTTGAGAAGAGAGGGATATATATGGTAAATATTCAAGAAGAAGTATTGAAATATAAAAAGGATTTAATATCATCACTTCAAGAATCTCTAAGAATAAAAAGTGTTGAAGAAGAACCTCGTGAAGGAATGCCTTTTGGAGAAGGACCTGCTAAAGCTTTACAATATTTTTTAAAAGTTGGAGAAAGTTTAGGATTTAAAGCTGAAAATTTTGATAACTATGTTGGTCAAATAACTTTTGGAGAGGGAGAAGAATCTCTTGGAATTTTAGGTCACGTAGATGTTGTACCTGAAGGAACTGGTTGGGACTTCGGAGCTTACTCTGGAGAGATTGCTAACAATAAATTATATGGTAGAGGGGTTTTAGACGACAAAGGACCTATGATGATATGTCTTTATGCTATGAAATGTCTAAAAGATTTAGGTATTCCTCTTAAAAAACAAATAAGAATGATAATCGGAGCTAACGAAGAAAGTGGTTGGGGTTGTATGACACACTATTTTGACACTCTTAAAAAACCACACCCAACTTTATCATTTACTCCTGATGGAAGTTTCCCTGTAATATTTGCAGAAAAAGGAATGTGCAGAGGGGTATTAAAAGTAAAAGCTGGAGATAATTTCTCTATAAAAGCTGGAAAAGTATTTAATGCTGTACCTGAAAAAACTTATTTAACTTTACCTTTAGAATATAAAGATATAGTTATTGAGGCATTAAAAGATTATAACTTTGAAAATGATTATAAAATAGAATGTAGTGAAAAAGATGGAAAATTAGAACTTTTATCTCTTGGTAAAGCTGCCCACGCTGCTCACCCAGATTTAGGATATAACTCACTATCAGCTCTTTTAGGTTTTGTAAATGCTCTTGATATAAAAGTAGCTGGTCTATCTGAAATGGCTAAATATTTCGGTGAAGAAGTAAAACTTGAATTTAATGGAAAATCTTGTGGACTTTACTACAAAGATGAAGAATCTGGAGAAATCACTATAAACTATGGTATGGCTTATGTTGAAGATGGAGATTTATATGTTTCTGTAGATATAAGATACCCTGTTACTATGGACGGAGAAAAATTAGAAAAAGATTTATCTAATCTTGTTGCTAAATACGGACTTGAATTTAAACAAAATGGTAAAAACTCTGTGCCATTATACATTGACAAAGAAAGTTTCTTAGTAAAAGAACTTACAAATATTTATCAAGAAATAACTAAAGACCCTAATCCTGAGCCTATTGCTATCGGTGGTGGAACTTATGCAAAAGCTGTTAAAAACTGTGTGGCTTTTGGTTGTCTTTTAAAAACTATGGAAGACACTATGCACCAAAAAAATGAGGCAATGGACTTAGATGATATGGAAACTTTATTAAAAATCTATATAGAGGCAATCTACAGATTGGCAAAATAATTAGGAGGAAAAATGAATAGATTAGAAGGAAAAGTATGTTTAGTAACTGGAGGAGCAGCTGGAATCGGTAGAGCTATCGTTGAAAGATTTGCTAGCGAAGGAGCAAAAATGGTAGTAGCTTGTGACGTTAATCCTTGTGAATATACTGAACCAAACGTTGTTGGAAAAATATTAAACGTAACTGATAGAGAAGGAATAAAAGCATTAGTAAAAGAAATCGTTGAAGAATATGGTTCAATCGATGTACTTGTAAATAATGCTGGAATAACAAAAGACGCTCCATTTGTAAGAATGAGTGAAGAACAATGGGACGCTGTTATAAACATCAACTTAAAAGGTGTATTTAATGTAACTCAAGCTGTTGCACCTGTAATGACAAAAGCTAAAAAAGGATCTATCATAACTTTATCATCAGTAGTAGGTCTATATGGAAATATCGGTCAAACTAACTACTCTGCTACAAAAGCTGGAGTTATCGCTATGAGCCAAACTTGGAAAAAAGAACTTTGTAGAAAAGGAGCACAAATCAGAGTTAACTGTGTAGCACCTGGATTTATCCAAAGTCCAATGACTGATAAATTATCTGAAAAAGCTGTTGAAGGAATCTTAAGTGGTGTACCTTTACAAAGAATGGGAACTAAAGAAGATGTTGCAAACGCAGTATTATTCTTAGCTAGTGATGAATCTTCTTATATCACTGGAGCTGTACTTCCAATATCTGGTGGATTATCATTCTAGTTTTTTAGAAAACTAAAAATAATTAATAGAAAACAAAGAGTTATTGTAAATCTTACGAGGAACAATAGCTCTTTTTTTATTTTTTATAAATTCTGTGGTATAATCTTATTAAGAGGTGATAATATGAAGATTTTACACACATCAGATTGGCATCTAGGAAAGAAACTAGAAGGGCTAAAACGGATTGAAGAACAAAAAAAATTTATAGATACATTGGAAATGATTGTTAAAGAGGAAGAACCAAAAGTTATTTTAATAGCTGGGGATATTTTTGATACACCAAATCCCTCTTCTGAGGCAGAGAGTTTATTTTTTGATTCCTTGAAAAAGCTTTCTGATTCTGGTAAAAGAGCTATTGTAATTATTCCCGGTAACCACGATAGCCCTGAACGTCTATCAGCTTGTAAAAATTTAGCAAGAGATTTTGGAGTTATTATCTATGAGAAACCTTTTGAGAAAAAAGAAGTGGGAAAATATGGAAATTTTCATCTTATTAAATCCTCTGAAGGTGGTATAACTCTTGATATAGAGGGAGAAAAAATATTTCTCTATTCACTACCATATCCAAGTGAGCTTTCTCTTAATGAGGAGTTTTATGAAGAAAATTCTTATTCTAAGAGGATTGGGGAAATTTTGAAGAAAGGTGTCGAGAGAATTCCTTGTGATATTCCAAAAATTATAATGACACATATCTTTATCACTGGAAGTGAGGGAGATGGCGACGAAAAAGCAATCGAGCTAGGAGGAGCTAGAGGTGTGGCTTTGGAAGATTTGCCTGAGGTAGATTATATCGCTCTTGGACATATCCACAGACCTATTAAATATACAAACAAAAGAGCTTACTATTCAGGTTCTCCCATTGAGTATCGTTTGACTGAAAATAAATTTGCCAAAAAAATATTTATAGCTAATGTAAATGGTGGACTTTCTACTGAGGTTAAAGAGATTGTTTTGGAAAATTATAAACCTATCAAAAATTATGAGGTAAATGGAATTGATGAGGGAGTGGCATTTTCTCAGAAAATGTTAGACTCACAAGAATGGATATATCTAAAAATCCACACAGATACTTTTATCCCAAACCATTTACTTAAAGAGGTTAGAAAAAATAAAAATATTTTGGAGATTATACCAGTGACGAAAAATGGAGAGGTAACCCTTGATAGTGTAGTTGATTATGGAGATTTAGATATAAAGAATGCCTTTGTGGAATTTTATAAATCTTTTGACGAGGGAGAGCCACAAGAGGAAACTATAAATCTATTTATGAAATTTTTGGGAGATGATGAGAGTGCGACCGATTAAATTAGAGATAGAGGGATTTCAAAGCTTTAAAGAAAGACAAATCATTGATTTTGAAAAGCTTTGTGAATGTGGAATATTTGGGATATTTGGAGAGACTGGAAGCGGAAAATCAACTATTTTGGACGCTATTATTTTGGCTCTTTATGGGGAAATACCAAAGGAAAAAGAACTTTCTCCCACTGATGAGGGACTAAAAAACTTTCTTAATAACTCCTCTGATAAAATGGAAATATATTTTAAATTTGCTTTAGGCAGTGATATTTTTGAGATTAATAGAAAATATGGTATTGGTAAAACAAAAGGTGTAGAAGTTCTTAAATTAAAAGAAGTCCTAATGAAAAAAAATGATGTTATTGTGGCTGAAAAATCTACCCAACTTAATGAAAAATTAGATGAGGAGTTTGGACTTGGTGTAGGGGATTTTGTAAGAACTGTGGTGCTACCTCAAGGAAAGTTTAGCGAGTTTTTAAAACTTCGTGGAGAGGCTAAAAGAAAAACTATAGAAAATATCTTTAATATGGAAGAGTATGGAAAAAAACTTAAAGACAGAGCTAATCTTGAGAAGAAAAAACTAGAGGCAGAGAAAAAAGAGTGGGAGAGCCAAAAAGAGATTATTGAGTGGACATCTAGTGAAGATATTAAAAGTTGTGAAAAATCTCTTGTGGACAATAAAATTCTTTTGGAAAACTTAACCAATGAAAAGAAAGATTTTGATATATATTATACAGAGGTCAATGGTTTAAAAAATCTTTTAGAGAGATATAACTCACTTATTCAAGAGAAAAAATCTTTGGAAGATTTAAAAGAACATATACTATCTCAACAAACTATCCTTGATAAAAGCTCACAAGCTGATGAGATAAAAGAATATATATCTAAAAATGATGATTTAGAGAAAAATCTTTTAAAATCAGAAAACGACCTTAAAATATATACAATTTCTAAAGAAAAATTAGAAAAACAACTAAATATTATAAAATCTGAACTTTTGGAGCTAGATAAAACTTCTGAGGAACTAGAAACTAAAAAAGGGGCAGTTGATTTTGATAAGGGAGAGTATCAAAAGATTTCAAATGCCTATTCTGATAAAAAAATTATTCTTTCTAAAGAGAAAACTTTGGAAAAATATAGAAAGAATATTTTACACTGTAAAAATCAAATCTCCATTTATCAAGAGGAAATTAAGTCTTTAAATTCCCAATTAGAAAATAATCAAAGAGAGATTTCTCTTATACCTAATACTGATGAAGAAAGTTTGGAAGATATTAATTCACAAGTTCTTCAACTGAAAAGTCTATTAAAAACTTTTGAGGAAAATCAAAAGGAGAAAAAAGAGATAGATAGTTCTCTAGTGACTTTGGAGGAAGAAAAAGAAAAACTTGAAAAAGAAAGAATCACTACACTAGAAAATCTAGAAACTTTAGAAAAAGAGAAAATCAAAAATCTAGCCTTTGAACTGTCTAAGACTTTGAAAGAGGGGAAACCTTGTCCAGTGTGTGGTTCAATTCATCACGTTACAATGGATTTTAGCAAAACTTCTAGCTTAAATCTTGATAAAGAGATAAAAAATATTTCTTCTAAAAAAGATAAACTGATAGGAAAAATTTCCGAGATTATCGGTACAATAACAGAGCTGACAAATAGAAAATCAAAACTTGATATTTTGTATGAAGAAAAAGTTATGACAGATAGTGACTATAATTCTATTCAATCTAAAGTGAAGAGCCTAACAAAAGAGATAGAGGATAAAAAGAAAGAGTTACAATCCATAAAAGAAAAAGGAATATCTCTACAAAATCAAAAGGTAAAACTAGAAAGTGATATTAAAAACACTACTCTTAACCTTAACCGTGAAGAAAAAAATCTTTCTAATACAAAAATTGAAACAGAGACTATCCAAAAAGAGATAAAAACTATCAGCCAAACTCTTGATAAAATCTATATGGATACAGCTTTAGAAAATTTAGAAGATAGAAAAATAACTTTAGAGGAAAATCAAGAGATACTAGAAAACTTAGAAAAAGAGATAAAAGAAAATCTTAATTTAAAAAATAAAAAAATTGATTTAAGAGAGGATATCAATGGTAAATTAAATATGGATAATGTAGAAATATCAAGGGTAACTTCTGATATAAATCATCTTAGCGAACAGATAAAAAGTAATGCTCTTAATATTTCACTACTTTTGGAAAAATATAACTTTATAGATAAAGAAGACGTAAAAAAATATTATCTAAAAGACAGTGAAAAAGAAAATCTAAAAAAAGAGATTAATGAATTTAACAATAATTTTACTAGAGTTACAAATATTTTGGACGAAACAGAAAAAAATATTAACGGAAGAACTCTAAGTGATGACCAATGGCAAGAGATTAAAGATAAAAAAGAAAATTTAGAAAATAGCATAACTAAATTAAATATTGATATTTCTGATACAGAAAAATCCCTTGTACGTAAGAGAGAAAATCTTGTTAAGATACAAGAGATTGACAAACAACTTATTAAAGTAAGCAAAAAACTTTCTGTTGCAGAGGATATTTATACGAAACTAAGGACAAAAGATTTTGTTAGCTTTTTGGTTGATAAAAAACTTAAAAATGTGGTGGCTATGGCGTCACAAAGGCTTAATAAAATCAGTAATGGTAGGTATCAACTTACTTCTGATGAAAGTTCAAACTTTTATGTTGTGGATTTCTTTAACGAGGGAAAAAGAAGACGTACAGCCACTCTTTCTGGAGGAGAAACCTTTGTAGTATCATTGTGTCTTGCTCTTGCTCTTTCAAAACAGTTACAATTAAAAGGAAAAAGACCTCTTGAATTTTTCTTCTTAGATGAGGGATTTGGTAGTCTTGATTCTAAACTTTTGGATAAGGTTATGGATTCTATCGAAAATATTAGGAGTGAGGAGAAAATAAAAATAGGTATTATTACCCATTTGGAAGAGTTAAAACTAAGAGTTTTGAAACGTATTCAAGTAGAAAAGGCTATCCCTGGAGAAAGAGGAAGTAGAATTAAAATGATATAGAAAACTTTATAATTTTATCTTTTAACTACAAAATATAGAATGTAAATGCAACTCCTTTCCTTGCAAATTCTGCCATATATTTTATTTAATCATTGTGGAATGTAAATGTTTATTGGGACGAACTTACCCCCGGTGATCATTTTATAATTTTATCTAACCAATGTGGATTAATAAAAAACATCTTATAAAATCTCTGTATTTGTGATATAATATATCATAAAATAACCAAAAAAATATAAAAAATTGATATTTTTTAGGAAAGGAGAATATTATGGATAATGATAAATTAAAATTTTTACAACTACTTTCAAAATCTTTTCCAAGTATTGCTGCTACATCAACAGAGATTATAAATTTAAAAGCTATACTGAACCTACCAAAAGGGACAGAGCATTTTTTAACAGATATTCACGGAGAATACAAAGCATTTAACCACGTTCTAAGAAATGGTTCTGGGGTAATTCGTGACAAGATAGATGATATTTATGGAGATACTTTGGAGGAAAATCTAAAGAAACAACTTGCCACAGTGATTTATTATCCAGAGGCAAAGATAAATCTTATCCAAAAAACTACTGATGATATGAAATCTTGGTATAAGATTACAATTCTAAGACTCATTGAAGTTTGTAGAATTGTTAGTTCTAAATATACAGACTCTAAAGTTAGAAAATCACTTCCAAAAGATTTTGCCTACATTATCCAAGAGTTACTTCACGAAAAATATTCTGAAGACAAAAAAGATTATGTAAAAAATATTATAGATACAATCATTGAGCTTGATATGTCAAAGGAATTTATCGTGGCAATGTCCGAGCTTATCCAACGTTTGACAATAGATGTTCTTCATATTGTAGGGGATATTTACGACAGAGGACCACAACCTCACCTTATAGTTGACAAACTTATGCAACATCACAATGTGGATATTCAATGGGGTAACCACGATATGCTTTGGATGACTGCTGCTTCTGGACAAAAATGTGCTATTGCTAATGTTATAAGAATTAGTAGCAGATATTCCAATACAGATATTCTCGAAGATGTCTACGGAATAAATATGCTACCTCTTGCAAGATTTGCTCTAAATACTTATGCTAATGACCCTTGTACAAGTTTTATTCCGAAAGAGGCAAAGGACAGCGATATCTCTTTGATGGCAAAAATTCATAAAGCTATCTCTATAATTCAATTTAAAATCGAGGGACAAGTAATAAAAAATAATCCTAAATTTAAGATGGAAGACAGACTTCTTCTTGATAAAATCGATTATTCTCGTGGAGTTGTAACAATCAACGGAAAAGAATATCCAATGACTGATACAAACTTCCCTACAATCGATCCAAAAGATCCATATAAATTGACTGAGGAAGAGGAAGAAATTTTGGAAAAATTAAAACAAAGTTTTATCCATAGTGAGAAATTACAAAGACATACAAAGTTTCTTTTCTCTAAAGGTGGTATGTTCTTGAAATATAACTCAAACCTTTTATTCCACGGTTGCATACCTGTTGACAAAAATGGAGAGTTTACAGAGGTAGAACTTTTTGGTAAAAAACTTTCTGGTAAAAAATATCTTGAAGAGTTAGACAGAGTTTGCAGAGAGGGATACTTTAACAAAACTGATAAACAGATGAAAGAGATATGTATGGATATTATGTGGTACTTGTGGTGTGGAGAAAACTCTCCTCTTTTTGGTAAGGACGCAATGAAAACTTTTGAAAGATATTTCACTACTGACAAGGAACTTCATAAGGAGAATAAAAATCCTTACTACTCTTTATATGAAAATCAAGAGTTTATTAATAAAATATTTGGAGAGTTTGGACTTGACCCAAAGAAATCCCATATAATCAATGGACATATGCCAGTCAAAGAAAAACGTGGAGAAAGCCCAATCAAAGCCAATAATAAACTAATTGTTATTGACGGAGGATTTTCAAAAGCTTACCAAAAAGAAACTGGTTTAGCTGGATATACTTTGATTTACAACTCTTACGGACTAAAATTAGTATCTCATCAACCTTTTGAAGATGTCAATACAGCTATTGCTAATTGTATAGATATTCATTCATCTACTAGAGTTATCAAGAGAGTCTTGGAAAGAAAAAAAGTAAAAGATACAGACGTAGGAGAAAATATCCAAAAACAAATTGATGATTTATATGAACTTCTAAACGCTTATAAGAGAGGTTTTATAAAAGTAAATAACTAAAATTTTTTAAATCAAATTTTAAAATAAAAGAGGCTGTTGGATTTTTTATCAATAAGAATATAAATTAAATCTTAAATTATATATTAAAAATTACGTAATTTATGGAAAAAATCTAGAGATAGCAAGTGATGTTGAACGCTAAAAAACGACACTGTTTGAACGAAGTGAGTTTGTCGTTTTTAGTGAAACGAACTTAGCTAAATTAGTTTTCTGTAATATGGAGTAATTTTTAATGATATAAAACAGCTTATCCAATACTTCCAAATATTAATCCTAAAATTAATACAGCAGCTGTTCCTGGTACAAATAAATATTTACCAAAACCTATTATATATTTTCCTCTTTTTTTAGAAGCTCCCTTATCAATTTCATCTATTATTTTTTTATTATCTATTGCGAAATAGAAGAAAGCTAAAATAATTAAAGCTCCAAGTGGTATTAAAATTACTGACATAAAATCAGCAAATTTTCCAAAAAGATTCATACTAAAATCTAATGGGATACCAACTAAGATTAAAATAGTACCAACAATAGCACTAGCTTTTTTTCTTGATACATTGAATTTGTACATAAAAGCCTCAACAGGCACTTCTAATTGATTGATAGCTGATGACACAGCAGCAAAGATAACACTTAGGAAAAATATTCCAGCTAAAATTTTTCCACCAGATATTTGAGAAAAAATTGCAGGTACAGTTATAAATAAAAGTCCTGGTCCTGCTCCTGGATTATGTCCAAAGGCAAAAGCTGCAGGAATAATAACAAATCCAGCAAGAAGAGCTGCACAAGTATCTAATACACAAGTGTGGAAAACACTATTTGGAATATCAACTTTTTCATCAATATAACTTCCGTAAACAAGAAGAGCCGAACCACTAAGTCCTACTGTAAAGAATGATTGACCTAGAGCCATTACCCAAGTTTGAGGATTAGCAAGAGCTTCCCATTTTGGAGTTAAAAGATATTTTATTCCCTCTGTTGCACCTGGTAAAGTTAAAGATTTTATCATAAGACCGATGAAGATTATAAACATAAGTGGCATTATAATTTTATTTAATTTTTCAATTCCTTTTACAACTCCTAAAGAGATAACTCCGATACTTATAACACCAGCTAAAATATGCCAACCAACAGAACTAGAAGTTCCAACAAATGTTTCAAAATAAGTAGCATAATCAATACTATTCATATCAACTGTTAAATAAGAATAGAAATATTTTATTATCCAACCGAAAACAATTATATAGAATATAAAAATTCCTGATACTGATACTATTGATATCAAAGGAAGATAATTTGCTAATGGGATATTTTTTTCTTTCATAAGTTCAGAAACTCCCATAACACCTTTTTTAATCATTCTTCCAAAAGATATTTCAGATATAAGACCAATATAAGCAAAGAATGCCATAAATATAAAGTAAGGGATAAGGAATGCTCCTCCACCAAAAGTTCCTAATTTCCAAGAGAACATCCAAATATTTCCTAATCCTACTGCTGCCCCAACACAAGATAGAATAAATCCCAACCGATTACTAAATTTTTCTCTTTTTTCTTTCATTTTTCTGTCCTCCGTAAAAATATAATAAAAAAATGACTACCAGTAATGTATCTGATAGTCATCAAGTTAACAAAATTAAATTTTACATACAGATACATTTTATTATTTAGACAAGCCAAAATCAGTTTGTATCTGTTTAGTTAAAACAAATTACAAACTTCTAAAAGCTTCTCCACCAATAAAAAGTATCAACAGAGGTAATATTATTTTTATCTATTAAATTGTAATTTTTCATAATATCCCTCCTTTTGTTTTGTAAAATGTTTTCTGTATTGTATCACTTGTAAAAAATGATGTCAAGAAAAATTTAAAAATTTATTTTAAAAGTCTAGTTTGTCCCATTCTTATACCTATAACACCTATTGGAACAGAAATAATAATTGATAAAACTCCAATAGCGAGTAAAATTTCTCCGTAAGGAACTCCCATAGCTAGAGGGATTCCAGATATTGCAGCTTGAACAGTGGCTTTTGGAATATATGAAAGTCCACAGAAAAGTCTTTCTTTTTTGTTTAAGTTAGAGCCAAAAAGGGAAACTCCTACTCCTAACATTCTTCCAATAAGTCCAATAAAAACGATAATTACTCCAACCGAACTAGAACTGAATATAACTTCAATATTAACAGCAGCTCCAATTAAAACAAAAAGTATAATCTCTGAAAATACCCAAATTTTATTAAATTTTGTAGAAAGTCTTTTTGCAAGGATAGGATATTTTTCTAATATAATAAATCCCATTGTCATAATTCCTAAAAGACTAGCAATAGGAAATATATTTAAAGTTTCAAGTTGGTGAAAAATAATTCCAACCATAAGAAAAATAATCGCTTTTCTTGTATCACGGATATGATATTTTTTAAAAAACTTTACTAAGATAATTCCAATAACTCCACCTAAAACAATTCCTATAATAATACTTAGAGGAATTTTTAAAAATTCTTTGTAGATATTTACATTTTTTCCAAGTGAAAGAGATAAAAATGATGAAAATAAAGTGATTGCAAAAATATCATCAATAGATGCTCCTGCTAGTATAAGAGTAGGAATCTCTCTTTCTTTTCCCAAGTTTTTTTCTTTTAGACTTAGCATTTCTGGAACTACTACAGCAGGAGAAACAGCTGCAATAATAAATCCTAAAGTCCCACAGATTGGAAGAGGGAAACCTAAAAGAAGATGAGTAACCATCATAATAGTAAATCCTTCAAAAAGGCAAGGGATACAAGACATTTTAAGAGCCACATTTCCGATCTTTTTTAAAGATTCTCTGTCTATACCAAGTCCAGCTCTTATAAGAATAACTATTAAAGCACAAAGTCTTAAATCTGACGAGATTGAAAGAATTTTATCAGAAATAAAAAATGGCTCTAAGAAATCTAGTTTCAAAATATTAACAATATAATTTCTAGAATATTCTCCTAAGATAATTCCTGTTAAAATCATTCCAAGTAACCCCGGAAGTCTTAATTTTTCAAAAAGTTTTGAAAGTCCAATTGCTATTAAAATAAAAAAAGCAAAACTAAAAAGCATAAATCCTCCTAAAAAATAAAAAACTTCCACAAATGCAAAAAAACATCTGTAGAAGCTATCATCTTAAATATAAGCATTTTACACTAAAGTGTAGGGAGAGCCTCATCTCCAAAAATATTATATAATATTTAAAAAAAGTTTACAATATAAAAAAATAAAAACCGTTGATTTTAAATGAAAAACTTAATTTTTTATAAAATTAGAAAAAAACTGTTGACATTTTTTATAACATTTGGTAGAATTATTGTGTTGCGGGAATAGCTCAGTTGGTAGAGCGTCAGCCTTCCAAGCTGAATGTCGCGAGTTCGAACCTCGTTTCCCGCTCCATTTTATTTTTTGTAAAAGTTAGCCACTCGTAACAGAGTGGTTTTTTTGTTAATATTACATTTTTAGTGTGGTTTTAGTGCAAAATATTCTTAAATCATTAGATAGTAATTTGATAAAAAATATGGTATAATTATAAAGTTTATGACGAATAAATTTGGAGGAAAAAATGGAAAATATTTTTGAAATTATTAGTAAAGAGCTTAATATAAAAGTTCCTCAAATAGAAAATACAGTAAAACTTTTAGATGAGGGAGCAACAGTTCCTTTTATATCAAGATATAGAAAAGAGGTTACAGGAAACCTTGATGAAAATCAAATAGGAGATATTTTAAAAGCTGTAACTTATCTTAGAAATCTTGAAAAAAGAAAAGAAGAGGTAATTGCTCTAATAGATGAACAAGGAAAACTTACAGACGAGTTAAAAAATAGTATATTAAATTCTACAAAACTTCAAGAAGTAGAAGATCTATATCTTCCTTATAAAAAAAGAAGAAAAACAAAAGCTGATATTGCTATTGAAAAAGGTTTAGAGCCATTAGCTCAATTTGTATATTTAGCAAAAGATTTAGCTAGTCTTGAAAAAGAAGCTTTAAAATATATAACTGAGGAAGTTCCAACTAAAGAGGAAGCTATTGAGGGAACAAAACTTATACTTGCTCAAGGAATATCTGAAAATGCAAACTATAGAGAAGAAATAAGAAATACTTTATTAAAAGATGGAATTATCTACTCTAAAAATACTAAAAAAGCTAGTGAGCTTGATGAGAAAAAAGTTTATGGAGATTACTATGAATATAGCGAATCTGTAAAAACAATTCTTTCTCATAGAGTTTTAGCACTAAACAGAGGAGAAAAAGAGGACGTTTTAAGTGTTTCTTTAAAAGTAGATGATGTAGTAAGAGCTAGAATAGAAACAAATATATTAAAAAAAGAATTTAAAAATATGGAAATAAAGGAATTCCTTCTATCTATCATTGTAGATTCATTAGACAGACTTATACTTCCATCAATTGAAAGAGAAGTAAGAAATATTTTAACTGAAAAAAGTGAAGCAGAAGCTATAAATATTTTTAAAGAAAATTTAAAAAATTTACTTCTTCAACCACCACTAAAAGAAAAAAATATCTTAGGACTTGACCCAGGATATAGAACAGGTTGTAAAGTGGCTGTTGTTGATAAAAATGGATTTTATGTGGCAAATGATGTATTCCATTTAGTAGAGGGAATGGATAGTCCTAAACAACTTGCAATCTCTCGTGAAAAACTTTTAAATTATCTATCAAAATATGATATAGATATAGTTTCAATAGGAAATGGAACTGCTTCAAGAGAAACAGAAAGTTTTGTTGCAAATGTTATAAAAGAAAATAATCAAAGAGCAAAATATGTCATAACAAATGAAGCTGGAGCATCTGTTTACTCAGCATCTAAACTTGCAAATGAAGAGTTTCCAGACCTTGACGTTACAGTTAGAGGAGCGATTTCTATTGCAAGAAGAATCCAAGATCCATTAGGAGAACTTGTAAAAATAGATCCAAAGTCAATCGGTGTTGGAATGTATCAACACGATGTTGACCAAAAAAAATTAGCTGAATCTTTAGCAGAAGTAATAGCTTCAGTTGTTAATAGCGTAGGAATTAATGTAAATACAGCATCTTGGGCATTACTAGAGTATGTATCTGGTGTAAAGAAAAATATAGCTAAAAATATAGTAGAATATAGAAAAGAAAACGGAAACTTTAAAAATAGAAAAGCGTTATTAAAAGTTAAAGGTTTAGGAAATAAAGCTTATGAACAAATGGCAGGGTTCTTAATTATAGAAGACGGAGAAAATGTACTTGACAATACAATAATCCATCCTGAATCATATAAAATAGCTGAAGAGATTTTAAATATCAATGGGATTTCTTTAAAAGATTATAAAGAAAATTTAGCTGACAGTAGGGAAAAATTAAAATCATTTAACTATGAAAAATTTGCTACTGAAAATGAATATGGAAAAGAAACTGTAAAAGATATATATGAAGCTTTAATAAGAGATAGAAGAGACCCAAGAGATGAACTTGAAAGACCTCTTTTAAAATCAGATATATTAAAAATAGAAAATCTTCAAGTGGGAATGGAGCTTGAGGGAACAGTAAGAAATGTTGTAAAATTCGGTGCTTTCATTGATATAGGATTAAAAAATGACGCACTTTTACATATATCAGAAATTTCTGATAAATTTATAAAAGATCCAAGTGAAGTTTTATCAGTTGGACAAATAGTTAAGGTAAAAGTAAAAGAGATAGATATGGACAGACAAAGAGTGGGACTTACTAGAAAAAGCAAATAAAAATAGTTTTGGCAAGGAGATAAAAATATGAAGATAAATAAGGATTCAATAGTCTTAAAAATAATATTTTATACTAATATTGCCATAATTTCTTCTTCAGTAGTTGTAGCTTTTATAATTACTTTTATTACTTTTCAGGATATGGAAGCAAGACTTCTAAATACAGCCAAAGAAAAAGTTTTTATTTTAGAAAAAGCTCATATGAACTATATGTTTAATATGAGGGGGGATATAACTCAAATTTTATTAAAAAAGAAAAATCTTTATGAAGATTCAGTAGAGATAGATTATGAAGTCTTAAGTAAGATTTTAAAATCTGATCTGATGAAAAATGATTTTAGAAAATATTATCAAGTAGAGATTGGACTTTTTGATAAAGCTGGGAGAATATTAGGTTGCAGTGGAAAAAATGGACTTTTTGAAAAAGAAGGATTTTTTTCAGGTGAGAGAATTAAGAAGATAGCAAAGGATAAAAAATACTATGCAGTGAGATTTGAAAATGAGCTTTTCTCCAGAATAATTCTACCACATAGCATATTTAGAAATGAGAAAAATAATGGATATATTGTTCTTTCAATCCCATTAAATAATAATATTTTGAGATATATGAGAGAGTATATAGAACTTTCTGATTCTGATAAGATATTTATACTTTCAAATACAGCTTATCTTTATGGGGATTTTAAGAAAAAACCAAGAGAAAAAACTTTCTTGATGAAAAAGCAAGGAAAATCTGGTGGAATATATCAATATTCTTATAGAAATGTTAAAGTAGACGAAACACCTTATTATATAGTAACAACCACTCTAAAAGATGTGGACAAAAAAAATATTTTAGGTTACCTTGGAGTTGGAATTTCAAGAGAGAACTTTATAAGAACGAAAATTATTATTGCTATTTTTATAGGAATTATGGTATTATCTTTTGTAACAATAGCAACAACATTCTTTAGTAAGATTTTAAAAAATATGTTACTTCCATTAAAAGAGATTTCCAATGCAGCAGAGGAGATAAGTAATGGAAATTATGATACAGTTATTGAGTTTAATGGAACTGGAGAGATAAAAGTTTTAGAAAATTCCCTTAAGGATATGCTTTTAAAACTAGAAGATAACCAAAGAACTTTAAAAATAAGAAATAAAAAGTTAAAAGAAAACCTAAATAAAATGAAATCTATTGAAAAGTTAATTCTTGAACTTGAAACAGCTGGAGATATAACTAGTGTGGTTAGAAAAATTATGAAAGCCTTTGTTTCTGAAATGGATTTAGGATTTATGAGGGGAATGTTCTTTAGATATAGTAGAGAAAAAGATGCTTTTGTTGGGGAGATGTGTGTCCTAAACTCTCATATAACAGAGATTAGAAATGATATCTTAAAAGAGAGAAAAACAGGATTTAACTTCCAAATAAAACAGCTTGAAGATGTGGTAAAACTTATAAAAATTCCTTATTCAGAAGAAAACTTTATAGCCAACTCTTTTAGAAATAGACAAAGTATCTATATAAACGATAAAGGTTATAAACATAATTTAGGAAATGATCTTTTTAATACTATAGGACTTAAAAATTTTGTGGCAGTACCGATTTATAATATAGATTATTATTCTGGAGTTATGCTATTTGATTATTACACAAAATCAAAAGAGATAACAGAAGAAGATATAGAGCTTATAAAAATCTTGATGATGAATGTTACTACAAAATTAAAAAATAGAGTTGATGAAACTGAAAGAATAGAAACTGAAAGAAATAGAACAATAAATAATATCACTGAAAGATTTTTAACAACGAGGGAAGAGGCTTTAAATAGACTTGTAACCTTAGTTCAAGAAAATAAAAGTGATAATTTGAAAGAGATTGAAGATGAAATAAGAGATTTTAAAGAGAAAGTAAAAAATATTAAATATTCTAATAAAATCTTAAAACAATACTCAAATCCATCTGATAGAAAAAAATTAGAACCTGTTAACATAGAACATTTTATGGTTGAAATGATAGGAGAATTTAGAAATATTTTAAAAGAAGATGGAAACGAAGACAAAGTTACAATAGCATCTTTTATAAGTTATACAGAAGATGTACTTGGTAATAGAGAAAGATTTAAAAGAGCTTTTATGGAACTTCTAAAAAATGCTTATGATGCAGTTATGGCAAGTGATAGAAGTGATAAAAAAATCACAATAATAGTGATCAGAGATAAAATAGCTAACAAAATAAAAATTGATATTAAAGATAATGGAATAGGAATGGACGAGGAACAATTAAAATATATTTTTCAACCATTTATGACCTACAAAGGAGATACTCCTGGACTTGGAGTACCTTTAGCAGAGAGAGTTATAAAAGATTGTAAGGGAGTAATTAAATTCTATTCCACTCTTAATCAAGGAACTGAAATTAAGATAACATTAAATATATTTAAGGAGGAGCAATAAAAAATGGAAGATAAGGATTATGGAAAAACACTGAATCTACCAAAAACTAGTTTTCAAATGAAAGCTAACTTACCCAACAAAGAGCCATTAATGGTAAAAGAATGGACAAAACAAAAAATATATGAAAAAAGCATCGATGAAACTAAACCTAGTTTTATACTACATGATGGACCACCATATGCAAATGGTAATATTCATATAGGACACGCATTAAACAAAGTTTTAAAAGATATAATTTTAAAATATAAAAGAGCTAGAGGATTTAATGCACCATATGTACCAGGTTGGGATACTCACGGTCTTCCAATAGAATTAAAAGTAAGTGAAGAACTTGGTGAAAAAATGAAATCAATGTCTCCACTAGAAATAAGAGAAAAATGTACAAAATATGCTAAAAAATGGGTTGGAATCCAAAAAGAACAATTTATAAGACTTGGAATTTTAGGAGATTGGGATAATCCTTATCTAACTTTAAACCCTGAATATGAAGCAAAACAATTAGAAGTTTTCGGAGAATTATACAAAAATGGATATATCTTCAAAGGTTCTAAACCAATCTACTGGTCACCAGTAACAGAAACAGCTTTAGCAGAAGCTGAAATCGAATATAAAGATATAAAATCTCCATCTGTTTATGTAAAAATGAAAGCCAACCAAGATGTGTTAGATAAAATTGGAATGACAGAAGAAACTTATATAGTAATTTGGACAACAACTCCTTGGACTTTACCAGCAAACGTGGGAATCTGTTTAAATGCTGAGTTTGAATATGGAGTTTATAAAACTGAATTAGGAAACTTAATATTTGCAAAAGTTTTAGCTGAAAAAGCTATGAGCGAAATAGGAATAAAAGAATGTGAACTTATAAAAGAATTTAAAGGAGAAGCATTAGAAAGACTTACATACCAACACCCATTTATTGAAAGAACAGGAGTTATCATTTTAGGTGACCACGTTACAGCCGATGCAGGTACAGGTTGCGTTCATACAGCTCCTGGACATGGACAAGATGACTATGTTGTTGGGGTAAGATATGGTTTACCTATCCTTTCACCTATCAACTATAAAGGTGTTTTAACAGAAGAAGCTGGAGAATTTGCAGGGTTATTCTATGAGGAAGCAAACAAAGTTATTTGCAAAACTTTATTAGAAAGAGGAATAATGTTAGCTTATTCTGAGTTTGTTCACTCATACCCACACGACTGGAGATCAAAAACTCCAATAATCGTAAGAGCTACATCTCAATGGTTCGTAAAAGCTGAAGGTTCAGACTTAAGAGAAAGAGCTTTAAAAGCATTAGATGGTGTAGAATTTGTTCCTGATTGGGGAAGAAACAGAATAGGTTCAATGCTAGAAAAAAGACCTGACTGGTGTATCTCAAGACAAAGAAGCTGGGGAGTACCAATTCCAGTATTCTATGTAGATGAAGAAGTTGTATTCAATCAAGAAATTTTAGCAAGAGTAGTAGAAATTGTTAAAAAAGAAGGTTCAGCAGCTTGGGTTAAATATTCAGCTGAAGAATTAATTGGAGAAGAATTATTAGCTAAATATAATTTAGTTGGAAAAGAAATTATAAAAGAAAAAAATATAATGGACGTTTGGTTTGACTCTGGAGTTTCTCACAGATCTGTTCTTGAAACAAGAGGATCTTTACTTCACAGACCAGCTGATTTATACTTAGAAGGTTCAGACCAACACAGAGGTTGGTTCCAAACATCACTTCTAACATCAATCGGTTCAACTTTTGATGCTCCATACAAAAAAATCTTAACACACGGATTTGTAAATGATGGACAAGGAAGAAAAATGTCAAAATCTTTAGGAAACACAGTTTCTCCAGAAGACGTAATAAAAGTTTATGGTGCTGATATTCTAAGACTTTGGTGTGCATCTGTTGACTATAGAGATGACGTAAAAATTTCTGATAACATTGTAAAACAAATGGCTGAAGCTTACAGAAGAGTAAGAAATACAGCAAGATATATCTTAGGAAATACTTATGATTTTGATCCAACTAAAGATTCAGTTCCATATGAAGAAATGGAAGAAATTGATAAATGGGCATTACATAAATTAGAAGTATTAAAAAGAGAAGTTACAGAAAGTTATGATAAATATGAATTTTATAATCTTTTCCAAGCAATCCACTATTTTGCAGGAATAGATATGTCAGCATTCTATCTTGACATTATAAAAGATAGATTATATACTGAAAAAGAAGACTCAAGAGCAAGAAGATCAGCTCAAACAGTTATGAACGAAGTTTTACTTTGTCTTGTAAAAATGATCTCTCCAATCCTTTCATTTACAGCTGAAGAAATCTGGGGAAGATTACCTGAACAAGATAAAGATGCTGAATCAGTTCATTTAACAAAATGGTTTGAATTTAATGATAAATATTTAAATAAAGAACTTGAAGATAAATGGGCAACAATTATAAAACTTAGAAAATCTGTAAATAAATATCTTGAAAAAGCAAGACAAGGTGAAAACAGAATAATAGGAAACGCTCTTGATGCAAAAGTTATATTAAATACTTCTGATGAAGAATTAAAAACATTTATAAATTCTAATAGAGAATTATTAGAAATGGTATTCATAGTTTCTCAATTAGAATATTCTGATGTGGCAGATGATAGTTTTGTAGCAGATGACGAGATGGAACTAAAAGTTAAAGTTCTTCACGCTGAAGGAGTTAAATGTGAAAGATGTTGGAAATATTCAACAGAAATTGACAGTGAAACTTCACTTTGCCCAAGATGTGCTAAAGTTTTAAAATAGGTAAAAATTATGATATATTATTTAATAGGAATAGTTGGTCTGGTGTTACTAGACCAACTGACTAAAATTCAAATAGAAAATAATTTTTTTGTTGGAGATACAATAGAGATAATATCTAATTTTTTTCATATAACTTATGTTCAAAATAGAGGTATCGCTTTTGGTGTCTTTCAAGGAAAAATAAATGCTATTAGTATAGCCACTACAATAGCAATTATCGGGATTATTATATATTTCTTTAAAAATTTTAAAAAGATAGAAGTTATAGAGAGAATAGCTTATATGGTGATTATCTCTGGAGCTATCGGAAATATGATAGATAGAATTTTTAGAGGATATGTTGTAGATATGCTAGATTTTAGAGGAATTTGGCAATATGTTTTTAATTTAGCAGATGTATATATAAATATAGGAGTAGCACTTATATTCTTAGACATCTTATTAAAACTAAAAAATAAAGAATCTCAAAATTAAAATTTAAAATAAATTGGAGGAAGAAAAAATGACATTTCAAGAGATAATAACAACTCTTCAAAGATATTGGGGGTCTAAAGGGTGCGTTTTGGGAAATCCTTATGATATAGAAACAGGAGCAGGAACATTCAATCCAAACACATTCTTAATGGCATTAGGACCTGAACCTTGGAAAACTGCTTATGTAGAACCATCAAGAAGACCAAAAGATGGAAGATATGGAGAAAACCCAAATAGAGTTTACCAACATCACCAATTCCAAGTAATAATGAAACCATCTCCAGATAATATCCAAGAGTTATACTTAGAAAGTTTAAGACTTTTAGGAATTATACCAGAAGAACACGATATAAGATTCGTTGAAGACGACTGGGAATCACCAACATTAGGAGCTTGGGGACTTGGTTGGGAAGTATGGTTAGATGGAATGGAAATAACTCAATTTACATATTTCCAACAAGTTGGAGGATTAGAACTTGACATAGTTCCAGTAGAAATCACTTATGGACTTGAAAGAATCGCTCTATATATCCAAAATAAATCAAATGTTTATGATTTAGACTGGACAGACGAAGTTAAATATGGAGATATGAGATATCAATATGAATATGAAAACTCAAAATATTCATTTGAATTAGCTGACTTAGAATCTCACTTCAAATGGTTTGATGAATATGAAGCTGAAGCTAAAAAAATATTAGAAGCAGGACTTGTATTACCAGCATATGACTATGTTTTAAAATGTTCTCACACATTCAACGTCCTAGATTCAAGAGGGGCTATCTCTACAACTGAGAGAATGGCTTATATTTTAAGAGTTAGAGAATTAGCTAAAAAATGTGCTGAAATCTATGTAGAAAATAGAAAGAACTTAGGATATCCATTACTTAAAAAAAATATATAGTTTAAGATAAATATTTTTTTAGATGGAATTAAAAATTTGTGAAGAAGGAGATAGAAATATGAAGTTGTTATTTGAAATAGGAATGGAAGAAAACCCAGCAAGATTCCTAGTTAATGCTTTAAATGATTTAAAAAATAACCTAGCAAAAAAATTAAAAGATGAAAGAATAGATTATCAAGATATAAAAACTTTCGGAACTCCAAGAAGATTAGTTATCTTAGTTGAAGGATTAGCTGAAAGACAAAATGACCTTAATGAATTAAATATGGGACCAGCAAAAAAAGTTGCTTACGGACAAGATGGAATGCTTTCTAAAGCAGGACTTGGATTTGCTAAATCTCAAGGAGTAGAAGCTAAAGATTTAGAAATAGTTTCTACACCAAAAGGTGAATATATAGCTGTTAGAAAATTCTCTGAAGGGGTTGAAACAAAATCTCTACTTTCTGATATATTAAAAAATCTTGTATTAGAACTTGAATTCCCTAAATCAATGAAATGGGCTGACAGAAAATTCAGATTTGCAAGACCTATCCAATGGTTCTTAGCAATAGTTGACAATGAACTTGTAAAATTTGAAATTGAAGGAATTGAAAGTGGACTTGAATCAAGAGGACATAGATTCTTTGGTGGAAGATTTACAGTTGCAAATGTTGATGAATATTTCACAAAAATAAGAGAGAATAACGTAATCATCGATATAGCTGAAAGAAAACAAATGATAAGAGATATGATAGCTAAAAATTGTACTGGAGAAGATGAAGTAGTATTAATCCACGAAAATCTTTTAAACGAAGTTACAAACTTAGTTGAATATCCTTATCCAATAGTTGGAACATTCAATCAAGATTTCTTAGAAGTTCCACAAGAAGTATTAATTATATCTATGGAAGTTCACCAAAGATATTTCCCAATCCTAGATAAAAATGGAAAATTACTTCCAAAATTCGTAGTTGTAAGAAACGGTATCGAATACTCTGATAAAGTAAAAGCTGGAAATGAAAAAGTTTTATCAGCTAGACTTGCAGATGCTAGATTCTTCTATCAAGAAGACTTAAAACAACCATTAATCGAAAATGTTAAAAAATTAGAAACAGTAGTATTCCAAAAAGATTTAGGAACTATTGCTGCTAAAATGAGAAGAGTATCAAAAGTTGCTGATGCTTTAATCGATAAATTAGGATATGGAGAAATTAGAGAAGATATCCAAAGAACAATTACTTTATGTAAAGCTGACCTTGTAACAAATATGATAAACGAAAAAGAATTTACTGAATTACAAGGATTAATGGGAGCAGATTATGCTTTAAAATCTGGAGAAAAAGAAACAGTATCTTTAGGAATCCAAGAACACTACTTCCCAAGATTTAAAGGGGATAAATTACCAACTACTAAAGAGGGAATCGTTGCAGGAATCTGTGATAGAATTGATACTTTAGTTGGTTGCTTAGGTGTTGGAATCCAAGTTACAGGTTCTAAAGACCCATTTGCATTAAGAAGAGCAGCACTTGGAATTGTAAACGTTATACTAAATTCTAACTTAAATGTTTCTTTAGAAGCTTTAGTTGACAAAAGTATAGAAGTTTTAGAAGATGACGGAGTATTAAAGAAAGATAAAGTTGCTTTAAAGAAAGAAGTATTAGAATTCCTAAAACAAAGAGTTATCAACGTATTTACAGATATGGGATACAGAAGAGATATAATCTCTGCTGTTGTTGAAAAATCTTGGGATAACGTTGTAGAAACTAGAACTATGGTAGAAGTTTTAGGTGAAGCAGTTCAAGAAGAAAACTTCAAAAAATTAATAGGAATAGTAAAAAGAGTTGGAAATATCGTAAAAGCTCATAAAGCACAAGATGTTAACCAAGAATTATTCAAAGAAGAAGCTGAGAAAACTTTATATTCTTATGTAGAAACTCTAGACAAAACAACTTGCGAACTTTTATCAGCAAAAGATTATAAAGGATATTTAGAAGCTATCGTTTCTGGAGAAGAAATTGTAAACAACTACTTTGATTCAGTAATGATAAACGATAAAGACGAAGCTATAAAAAATAATAGACTTTCTCAAATGAGAAGATTAAACTCTATCTATGAAAAAATGGCTGACTTAAACTTCATCGAAGGATAATAACTTTTAAATAAATTGCACCTAGAATCTTGAGAAATTGAGATTTTAGGTGTTTTTTTATTTTTTGAAAAAATTTTTCAATATTTATATCTGTTTTGAATAAAATAATACCTCTTAAAATTATTTTATCCTTGACAATAAAGGAAAAAAAAGATATCATCTATATGTAGAGAGTGATTTTTACAAAAGAAAAAATTGAAAAAATACAAAAATATGTAAAAATATAATAAAAAAAAATTGTAAATTGCATATTTTAATCCAAAAAATAAAAAAGAGTTGCTTTATGGACTGAGTATAATTTTTTTATTGACAAAATTTTTAAAAAATATTATAATTAAACGTTAATGGAAAAATAGATTTGAAAAAAAACTTATGTTAAAGGAGATAAAATATGGGAAGATTAGTAGGAACTATTTCAAGAGGACTTCGTGCACCAATCATACACAGTGGTGACGATATAACTACTTTCACAGTAGATGCAGTTTTAGCAGCTACAAAAAGTGAAAATATAGCTTTAAGAGATAAAGATGTTGTTGCAATAACAGAATCAATCGTAGCTAGAGCACAAGGAAACTATGCTACTATAGACGATGTAGCTGCTGACGTAAAGGCTAAATATGGAGATAATACAATAGGAGTTATTTTCCCAATTCTAAGCCGTAATAGATTTTCTGTATGTTTAAAAGGAATCGCTAGAGGAGCTAAAAAAATAGTTTTAATGTTTAGCTATCCATCAGACGAAGTAGGAAATCACTTTATAGACTATGATTTACTAGATGAAAAAGGTGTAAATCCTTGGACAGATGTTTTAACAGAAAAAGAATTTACTGAAAAATTTGGAAATCCTATCCACGTATTTACAGGAGTAAATTATATTGAATATTATTCAGAATTAATAAGAGAGCAAGGGGCAGAAGTAGAAGTAATATTTGCTAACAACCCAACTGCTATTTTAAAATATACAGACTGCGTATTAAACTGCGATATTCACACTCGTATGAGAACTAAAAAATTATTAAAAAATGCTGGAGCTAAAATAGTTTACGGAATGGACGAAATCCTAACTGCATCAGTAAATGGAAGTGGATTTAATGAAGCTTACGGATTATTAGGATCTAACAAAGCTACTGAAGATTCAGTAAAATTATTCCCTCGTAACTGTAAAGAAATCGTTGTAAAAATCCAAGCTATGTTAAAAGAAGCTACTGGAAAAAATATCGAAGTTATGGTTTACGGAGACGGAGCTTTCAAAGACCCAGTTGGAAAAATTTGGGAACTTGCTGACCCAGTAGTATCTCCAGGATATACAGATGGATTAGAAGGAACACCAAACGAAATAAAATTAAAATACTTAGCAGACAATGATTTAGCTGGACTTAAAGGAGAAGAATTAAATAAAGCTGTTGCTGAAGCAATCAAAGGAAAAGATTCTGACCTTAAAGGACAAATGATAACTCAAGGAACTACTCCAAGAAGACTTACTGACCTTATTGGATCACTATGTGACTTAACTTCAGGAAGTGGAGATAAAGGAACACCAATTATCTTAATTCAAGGATATTTTGATAACTATATAGATGACTAATAAAAAATAGAGGATAGTTTTTAGGCTATCCTCTATAAATTTTATGTCTTTTATATTTTTCAATCAGCTTCGACGTCTAGTATTACACCTTTTATAAAAAGGCTAAGAAAGTTAGAGCTGATTTTTATATTTTTCAAATTTTTTAAATATTCAGGAATAAACACTTTTACTCCTTGGACTTCTTCAATGTTATATTTAAAATCTTTGTCTTCTATTTGAGAGTTATCTTTAACTAATTCACCCTGAATTACATCACGACAACCAGCTCAGCCAAAGCTTAAAGACTCTCTTTTTAAGACAATTCCGATTAGGTTATTTTTTTTGATATGTTCTTCAACTTTTTTACTAATCTTTATTACCATAAAAAACCTCCTTTCGTTTTTTTACATTATAACATATAATAAAAATTATAGAAATATTATATTGTTTTAGCTATTGAATATTTTCTATCTTTAATATATAATTATACTAAAAGAAAAATTAGGAGGTAAGATGTACAAAGCAATAATAAGTGATTTAGATGGAACTTTATTAAATTCACATCATATGATATCAGAATATACTAAAAATGTTATCAAAAAAATAATAAAAGAGAAAGATGTAAAATTTATAATCGCTACTGGAAGACATTATATTGATGCTTCTTGTTTTATGAAGCAGTTAGGGGCAAAATCTTATTTAATATCTTCTAATGGAGCTAATGCTCATACAAGTAATGGAGAACTTTTAATTGAGCATTTGATGGATAAAAAAGATGTTGAGAGAATTTTAAATATTCAAGTTGATAAAGATGTAATAGTTAATGCTTATACAAGTAATGGTTGGGACGTAGATAGAATGTTACCAGACTTTAATGCTTATCATAAAGAATCTGGATTTGCTCCAAATATTGTAGACTTTGAAAACTATGATAAAGAAGATATTTTAAAATTTTGCTATATAGGTGAAAAAGAAAAAATAGAGGAACTTGAAAATAAAATAAGAGAAGATAAAAAACTTGTAGAAGATATAACTTTAACAGCATCTTTGGATATTTGCTTAGAAATAATGAAAAAAGATGTGTCAAAGGGAAAAACTTTAAAAGAGATTTTAGATAGAGAGGGAATAAAACTTTCTGAAGCTATTGCTTTTGGAGATGGACTTAATGATGAAGAGATGTTAAGTGTAGTGGGAAAAGGGCTTATTATGGGAAATGCCAGTGAAAAATTAAAGAAAGCTCAACCTAATTTAGAAGTGATAGGAACAAATGATGAAGATGCAGAGGCAAAATATTTAGAAAAAATTTTCTTGGAGGCATAATGATAGACCATATTGCTATTTGGGTAGAAGATTTAGAAAAGATGAGAGAGTTCTATTGTAAATATTTTGACGGAGTATCTAATCAAAAATATGAAAACAAAATAAAAGGATTTGAATCATATTTTATATCTTTTGATGGTGCTACAAGAATAGAACTTATGAAAAGAAAAGATATAGAAGAGAGAATATATAAAGAAATTTTAGGTTTGGCTCACCTAGCTTTTAAAGTGGGAAGCAAAGAAAAAGTAAATGAGCTAACAGAAATTTTTAGAAAAGATGGGTATAAAATAATAGGAGAGCCAAGAACCACAGGAGATGGATATTACGAAAGTGTAATACTTGATCCTGAGGGAAATAGAATAGAACTAGTTGGATAAAAATTTTGATTTTGTAGTGGAAAGGGAGAGAAATTATGGAATTAAAAATTTTTTATGAGGAGACTGACGAGACTAAAAACATTTTAGGAAAACTTTTAGAAGATAAATTTATAAAAGAGGCAATTTTAGCTGATAGACATAATAGAAGGGTAACTCTTTTAAAGATTGATGGTGAGGAATATGTATTAAAAAGAGAAAGATCTTTTAATTTCTTTGGGTTAAACAATAATATAAGATTGATGCATAACAATATAAAAGCACTTAATTCAAAGGGATTTTTTAATACATACAATGTAAAGTTTATCATTGAAAAAAAGATAGATTTTTTCCATTCAGAACTGATCTATATGACTAATTTTGTAAGAGGAGAAAGTCCAAAAACAAAAGAGGACTATGATGAGATGATGAAACTTTTAGTAAAACTACATTCACTAAAACATTATCATGGAGATTGTAAGCCAGAAAACTTTATAAAAACTTGTAAAGGAATGATTATGATAGACAGTAAGTTTAGAAGAGCTTTCTTTAATAAGTTGGGAATTTATAAAGATGTTTTAAGATTACAAAGATTTACAAAGGAATCTTTGGACTTAAATAAATATTTTAAAAATTACAAAAAACATATATTGTATTATGTGGCTATTTTACTTATTTATAGAAGAGATATCTTCAGAGGTAATAAAAGTTTTTGGAAAGAAGTTTTATAAAAAAATAAGAGTTACTATACTAAATAAAGTATAGTAGCTCTTTTTTCTTTTAGAGAATATTTTTGTAAATTTTAATTATTTTATTTTTAAATCCTTAAATCCTTTTCCAAGAACCTCTGCCACATCAGTGATATATACAAAAGCATCTTCATCAACTGAACCGATAATTCTTTTTATAGCAGTTACTTCATAACGATTCACAATACAAGAAAGCATATTTTTTTCTTTTCCCTCAAAGCCCCCTTGAGCTTTTATAATTGTAGTCCCTCTTTTAGCCTCTTTCATAATGATATCTTTTATAATAAGAGATTTATCAGAAATAACAGTTATAGCCTTAGAACTATCAAATCCATCTTGAATCATATCTATAACTTTTGTACAAGAGAAAACTCCAACTAAAGTATACATAAATATCTCTTTACCAAAAAGAAATCCAGAGATACTAAGAACTGTAAAGTCCATAATAAAAAATGCTTTACCAACAGGTATTTCAAAATATTTATTTAAAATTTTTACTAAAATATCTGTACCACCACTAGATCCACCAGCAGCAAACATAGAACCAAGCCCAAGTCCTACCAAAATCCCACCAAATATACAAGCCATCAATTTATCTTGTAGAGGAGCTGTTGGAACTCTTGATAAAATTTCAAAGGCAACTGATGTCATAACTGTTCCATAGAAAGTTTTTAAAATAAATTTGCCCCCGATTAATTTATATCCTATAATTATCAAAGGAATATTTAAAAGAGCATAGGTAGTCCCTATATCAAATTTAAATAGATAAAATAAAATAAGGCAAATCCCTGTTATCCCGCTACTTCCTAGAGAGTTGGCTCTATAAAAATAATGAATACCAAAAGCTATTAAAAATGCTCCAATAGTTATAAGAAGAATGTCCCTAAAAAGATATTTTTTCAATTGCCCCTCCTTAATCTAAGTTTTGACTAGTTACCATAAGAACAGGAACTACTTGTTTTTTTCTTGAGATTATTCCGTTTAACCAGACAATATTATTTTCTAATTTTACATCAAAGGCTTTTTCTAATAAGTTTTGTTTGTCTCCAATAGCTAAGAAATAAGAACCAGATTTAATAATATCTGTGATTATTAAAAGTGATAGTGAATAATCATGGATTTCGTTGTTGATATTCATTATATCTTCAAAGTCTTTTTTCTTTTCAAGAACTCCTTGAATGTCAACAGTGTTGATTTGAGAGATAGAGATTTTAACTCCATTCATTGTAAACTCTTTCATATCTATAGAAAGTATCTCTTGAGAAGTCATATTTTTTAGAGATGTACCAGCAATTAGCATCTTCATTCCAAAAGATTCAAAATCCTCTTCACCACAAAGTTTTGAAAGTTCTCTTACAGCCTCAATGTCCTTTTCTGTACAAGTAGGAGATTTAAAAAGTAGTGTATCAGAAAGTATAGCACTCATCATAATACCAGCTATTTTTTTACTAGGAACAACTCTTGCAGCTTTGTAAAGGTCATAAATAATAGTTGATGTACAACCTACAATCTCAGCATTTATCTTAACAGGTTCGTCAGTTATAAAGTTACCGAATTTGTGGTGGTCAACAACTTGTAAAATCTTTGCATCTTGTAATCCGTCAACAGATTGTTCCTTTTCGTTGTGGTCAACAAGGATAACTTTTTTTCTAGTAAAGTTAATCAGGTTTTTAGTTCTGATTGTACCATAAACTGTCCCATCTTTTTTAGTAACTGGGAAGTTTGTTTGTGTAGCCTCTTTCATAATATCTTTGATGTCATGTAAAAACTCATCTATCTTAAATGAGTAAAATTTTTCTTTAGGAATTATAGATGAAACTGAAAGCGATTGGCTAATAAGACTTATTATTTTAAATAAGTTTGAGTGAACTCTCATTATAGCACATTCAGATGTTACACGAGGAGATATAAAATCTTCTTCTGAACAAGAAACTATTATAACTTTTGCTCCAGCTTTTATAGAACGGTCTATACCATCAGCAAGATAAGTTGTAACAACAATATCCCCTTTGCTAACCTCATCAAGTTCAGATATAGATTTTAAATTTCCTGTTATTATTCCACTAGGATAAACTCCACTTACAATATCACCTTTTAAAACATTCATAAGATTTTCAAATGTAGTTGTATATTTTGTAAATAAATCACAGTGGTCAAGGTTTAAATAAGTGTTAGCAATGTCAGATACGTGTAACATTCCTTTTAATTGTCTATTTTCATCTATTACAGGAAGACTGGAGAAATTTTCCTCAGTCATAGTGTCTAAAGCTCCCTTTAATGAGTCGTTGACAGATAATACTTTTTTTTCAACACGAGTTAGGTCGGAAATCTGAGCACTAACAGTTTTTAAAAACTTAGGAGTATCAATTTTAAAATAATCTAAAACAAATCTTGTTTCGTTGTTAATCTCTCCAAGACGACAAGGGATTGCCTCTTCTCCAAGCTCTTTTTTTAAATTTGCCAAAGCAATAGAAGAACAGATAGAATCTGTGTCTGGGTGTCTGTGTCCAAAAATTAGAATAGGGTCCATAAATCCTCCTTAAAAAAATAAATTCGTATATTATCATTATAGCTTATATTTTTTAAATGAGCAAATTATTTTATAAAAATAATAAAAATAAGAGTTTAAATTAAAGTAAAAAAATTTGTGATAATATTTAAAATATGTTATACTAAAGAATGGAAGGTGAAAGATGAAGGAGAATATAGCATTAATAGGCTTTATGGGTAGTGGAAAGACAACAGTTGGAAAAGCACTAGCAAGAGCCCTTGAGATGAAATTTGTAGATATAGACAAAGAAATAGTAAATCTTGAAAAAAGAACTGTAGCTGAAATCTTTGAACAAGATGGAGAGGAGTATTTTAGAGAGATTGAAAGAAAAATAATAGATAAAGAATCAAAGGATAATAATATTGTAATCTCCACTGGTGGTGGAGTAATTATTGACAATGCCAATATAAAAAAACTTAAGGAATCATCTTTTGTGGTATATCTTAACTGTGATATAGATTGTATCTATGATAGAGTTAAGAATAAAAAGCACAGACCTCTTTTAAATGTAGATGAGCCTTATAAAAAACTTGTAGAATTATATAACAAGAGAGAGATTTTGTATAAAATATCTTGTGATTACAGCGTGGATATAAATAGAGAAAGTTATTTGTACGACACTGTGGAAAAAATAAAAAATAAATATATCAATGGCTAGGAGGGATATTATGAACAGATTAAAAGGAAAAATAGTTTTGATAACAGGGGCTACTGCAGGAATAGGTAAAAGCTGTGCTATGCAGTTTGCTGAAATGGGTTCTCGTCTAATACTTATGATAAGAAATGAGGAAAAAGGAAAAAAACTAATACAAGAAATCAATGAAAAATATCCTGATACTGAGATAACACTTCTTGTGGGAGATGTAAGAGATGGTAAGGGTTGCGAAGAACTTATAAATTCTTTACCAGAAGATTTAAAAAGTATAGATGTTTTGGTAAATAATGCTGGTCTTGCTAAAGGACTTGATAAAGTTTATGAAGTTAGCATAGAAGATATAAATACAATGATAGATACTAATATAAAAGGACTTTTATTTGTTACAAGAGCTGTTGTGCCATTAATGTTAAAACACAATAAAGGGCATATAATAAATCTTGGTTCTGTAGCTGGAGCTTTATCTTATGCTAATGGTGGAGTTTATTGTGCTACAAAGGCAGCAGTTAGATTTATAACTGACGCTCTAAGAATAGAACTTTTGGAAACTCCATTAAAAGTAACAAATATTCAACCGGGACTTGTAGAAACTGATTTTAGTTTAACAAGATTTAGCGGAGATGTTGAAAGAGCTAAAAATGTTTACAAAGGTATTGAGGCATTAACTCCAGATGATATAGCTGATATTATAGTTTCAACAGCTAATCAACCAGATAGAGTACAAGTATCTGAAGTTACAATAGTGGCTCAAACTCAAGCTGATAGTAGAACAATTTATAAAAAATAATTATTAAAATAAAAGGAGCTATACCATTTTATATTTGGCAATAGCTCCATATTTTTTATTTAGTTATTTTTTAAGATTTCCAAAGTTTCTGAGAAAACTTTTGAGAAATTATCCCTTATAACAAGAGTGGCAATATGGTCTTGAGATGTAGGAGTTTCATTTATAATCACAAGATTTTTTCCTCTAAAGTAATTGATATAATAAGCAGCAGGATAAACTGTAAGGCTAGTACCGATAATAATTAAGGTATCAGCTTTTTTTATCTCAGATATAGCAGCATCAGTAACTTTTTCATCAAGCATCTCTCCATAAAGAGTAACACGAGGTCTAACAACTCCTCCACATTCACAATCAAATCTTCTGTTAGCTCTTTTACCACATTTTAGACAATACCAATCTTTTAAAGTACCGTGAAGTTCAAGAACTTTTTTACTTCCTCCCTCTTGATGAAGATTATCTATATTTTGAGTGATAACAGCTTTAACTTTTCCCATTTTTTCAAGCTCAGCTAAAGCTTTATGTCCAGGGTTTGGTTTGATATCATTAATCATCATCTTTTCTTCAATATATTTATTAAAAATATCAGTATGACTAAGGAAAAAGTCGATACTTAAAATCTCTTCAGGCTCATATCCCATATAGTTTTTTTCTTTATATAAACCATTTTTTCCTCTAAAATCTTTTATTCCAGAGTCAGTTGATGCTCCAGCTCCTGTAAAAGCCACAACATAACTACTATTCTTTATAATTTCAGCTAATTTTTTTGCATTTTCCATAAAAAACCTCCAATAATCTGATTATTATGATAAGTTCTACCTAGATTATACTATATTTTTGGAAAATTATCAAAGTAAGTTTTTTTAATAAAAAATTAGAAATATATTAAAAAAAGAGGGAAAATATGATACAATTTATGAAGAATAAAAACAAAAAAAGGAGATGGAGTTATGAGATTTTTAGGAGTTATACCAGCTCGTTATGGGTCAAGTAGATTAGAGGGAAAACCTTTAAAAGATATATGTGGGCATACTATGATTGAATGGGTGTATAAAAGAGTTAAAAAATCAAACCTAGATGAAGTAGTAGTGGCTACTGATGATAAAAGAATATATGACGAGGTTGTAAGATTTGGTGGAAAAGTTGTTATGACAAGAGAAGACCACCCAAATGGTACAAGTAGAATAGCAGAGGTTTGCGAAAAAATAAAAGACTATGATGTAATAATAAATATCCAAGGAGACGAGCCTTTAATCGAAGTTGATATGATAAACTCTTTAGTTGAGGCATTTAAAAAAGAACCAGATTTAAAAATGGGAACTTTAAAATATAAATTAGATTCTATGGAAGATATTCAAAATCCAAATAGTGTAAAAGTAATAACTGATAAAAATGATTATGCTATCTATTTTTCAAGATCAGTGATACCATATCCTAGAAAAGAAAATAGAGATATTTATTACAAACACGTTGGAATATATGGTTATAAAAGAGAATTTGTAATCGAATATTCTGGTTGGGAGCAAACTCCATTAGAAGTATCTGAGTCTTTAGAGCAACTAAGAGTCTTAGAAAATGGATATAAGATAAAAGTTTTAGAAACTCCTCATAAAATAATAGGTGTTGATACAGCTGAGGAGCTTGAAAAAGTAAGAGAATATATAAAAAGTAATGGCTTATCTTTGTAACTAGGAGAAATTGATGATAAAAAAATATTTAGTGGCATTATTTTTAGGGGTAACAGTCCTTGTGTTTAATGGTTGTGGCAATACAGATACTTATAGACCTACATATCAAGGGGATTATACAAAGGGAAGAATATCATATTTTTTAAGATATGGTTATCCAAAACCAAATATTTCCTATAGTAATTCACACCCATATTTAGAAGATACAAGTCATCTAAATAATGGAAGATTTATTGGAAAAAATGAAAATGATTTCTTAAGATTTTTTAAAAGTCTAAATGAAAAAGGTTATGGAGATAATTCAAACTATTGGAGATGGACTTTTGAAATAGACTCATCTGATTATTCAGACTCTATAAATAAAACTCTGAGAAGTACAAGTTCATCTTTTGCTTTTACACTGGAGAATGGAAAATGGGTCAGAAAACCTATAAAAAGAAATCCTGTAGGTAGGCTAAAAGATATTGTGGTCTTAGAAAGAGGAAAATCTGGAGTTATCACTTATCTTTTGATTAAGGGAAGTAACGGAGAATATCTTTTAAAAGGTGAGTATACTATAAGAAAAGTTTTGGGACTTTCTAAATCAAATACAGGAACAAATACTGAGGTAAAACTTGCAAAAAGTGGAGAGAAATATAAGACTACTAAATTAAATCCGAGCTTGTTACCTTCTGGATTCTTCTCAATAGAGAAAAGAGGAGGAAAATATATAATCTTCGGTGGTGGATTTGGTCACGGAGTGGGAATGAGCCAATATGGTGCTTACGACTTGACTAAAAATCATAGAAAAGATTATAAAGATGTCTTAGGTTTTTATTATAGAAATGTAAAATTAAAAAATATGTATTCACTTTCTAGCATTGGGAAAACTATAAAAGTGGGACTTACTACAAATGGTATATCTAGCCTTGAACATCAAAATGTAAATATAAATATTTTGGCAAAGTCAGAACTTAGCAATAGTTGGTTTAGAATAAAACTTCAAAAAGGAGATAAACTTAAGATAGTGCCTAATTCTAATAAGTTGACTATTTATGTGAATGGAAAGAAAAGAGCCACAACAAAAGAAAAAGTTATATTAAAAAGTTCTAATAATAAATTTGCAATATCTGGTCTGAGAAGAGCTCATACAAGTACACCTACTTATAGAGGAAATCTTTTAATAAAAGTTTCTTCAAATAGTGGAAGTAGATTAAATCTTGTAAACGAAGTATTTATAGAAGATTATTTATTACAAGTAGTGCCTAGTGAGATGCCTAGAAGTTTTGGTGTAGAGGCATTAAAAGCTCAAGCTGTAGCAGCGAGAACTTATGCTCTAAGTGATTATATAAAAGGTAGATACAAAAATCAAGGATTTCATGTGATGGATAACACAATGTCACAAGTTTATAATAATACAAATGAAAATCCAGAAACAAGAGAGGCTATCAAGAAAACTTATGGACAAGTTATGCTTTATGATGGCAAACCAATAGATGCAAAATATTATTCTACTAGTTGTGGAATGGGAGCATCAGCAATAACAGTGTGGTAAAAATAAAAAATCAAAGTGGGATATTAAAGTTCTACTTTGATTTTTTTGTTATACTATATTAATTTTTAAATTCTATTGACTTTTTAGAAAAATTTATATAACATATAATTGTTAGAGTTAAATTTTTATGTAGTTTAGGAGAAATTATGCAAATTTATCAAAAAAATCAAATAATATATTTCTTTAAAATTTCTGGAATAGCTGTGATTTTATCACTTATTTTATCATTTGGGGTACATCTTTTTGTAGAGTATCATCTAGAGATAGAGAAAATCTTTTTGACAGCTACCAAGATATTTTTTGATATACTGCCACTTGTTTTTATAAAACAAAAGAACTTTTTATTTAAAGATGGTCCGGGAAAAGCCACTCTATTAATATTATACTATCTTTTACTTGTACCATTTATTGATTTTTCTTTGGAACTAGATGAAAATAATAGAAATATTCAATATATTTTCCAGTTCTTATCTATTTTCAATGTACTTCTTTTGATAATATCCCATATAATTTTGTTAAAATATGTAGTGATTGATTTCTTTAAAAGAAGAAGAAAAATTGTTGCAAGAGATATAGGAATAGTAATTACAACTTATATGACAATTGCCATAAGTTTTGGTTTAATATATACTTTGCTTAGTCTGTTTAGCAAAGAGCCAGTATTCAATGGAGTTAATCAAGCTGTACCAACATTCCATTTTTATCTGCAACATATCTATTTTAGTTTTATAACCATTGCCACTGTTGGATACGGAGATATTTATCCTATAACACCTATTGGACATTTCTTAGTGGTTATGGAGATTATGATGGGAATTATTTTAACCAATGTTATCTTGGGACTTGTTATAGGTTCTGGTATTTTGACAACTGATAAAAAATAAAAATAGAAAGTTATCGATTTATCGATAGCTTTCTATCTATTGAAACCTTTTTTGTGTAAACTTATTTTAATGCAATCTTTTTTATTTAATTTCTTTAAAATATATTTATATAAGATTATATATTTCAGGATTTATTTTTATAGAATGTTGAAAATCAACCTCTGTTGTCTTATAAGTATCTTTTTGATAAATAATAATATCTGGTAAAATAATATTATCTTTTTTAGCAATCTCTTTTATATTTTGATTGAAGTCTTTTATTTTATTCTTTAATGTTGTT
>OGRS01000396.1_pt1 | contig 43120 bp, 40 predicted proteins | sample 1553561 | NCBI WGS metagenome assembly OGRS01 (sample SAMEA2580103, study PRJEB22360) | human gut metagenome | biome: human gut; feature: human-associated habitat; material: faeces | place: Denmark | collected 2008/2010
GATTTCGTAACTCTCTCTAATATTCTTCTCCAAATTCCATTTTAGCTGATATTAGGAGAAGAAAAATAAATCATAGTTTGATTATTTTCTAGCACAATCAGTGGCAGAACCAACTAAAATTTCAAGTCCATGGTTAAGGGTAGAGATAATATACTCTAAAGATTCTCTTACAGCTTTAGGGCTTCCAGGAAGATTGATTATAAGAGTGTCCTTTCTAATACCAGCAGCAGCTCTTGAAAGCATAGCTCTCTTTGTAATAGTCATTGAGTAAGCTCTAATAGCTTCAGGGATTCCAGGAACAACTTTCTCACAAACTTCTAATGTAGCTTCAGGAGTTACATCCCTTTTAGAAAAACCAGTTCCCCCAGTAGTGATTACTAGATCAGCAAGATTGCTATCACAGATATTTTTTAATGTATCCTTTATTAAAGAGTACTCATCAGGAATTATAATTTTTTCACTAATAGTATAATTGTTTTCTAATAAAATTTCTTCAATAACATTAGAGGAAATATCCTCTCTCTTACCTCTATATCCTTTATCGCTCATGCAAACAATAGCAGCTCTAAACATATTATCACGTCCTTTTAATTTTTATTTATATATGAATTTTAAAGCATAAGATAGAAAAGTTCAAGTGAGATTGCTTGATATATTATCTAAAATTTGTTAAAATTGTTTCAGATAATAGGAGAAATTGAGGTGGAAAAATGAAGAAAAAATCAATCTTTATTTTGATTATAAATATATTGTTTGTTTTCTTTTTAGGTTGTGCAAAAGAGGATAAAAAAGTTATTACTGTAGGAGCAGAGATAAGTTTAAAAGACTCTCTTAATCAAATAGTAGAACAGTTTCAACAATCAAATAAAAATATTATAGTTAATATTGAATTTGATGCTTCTAAACTTTTAAGGAAACAAGCTTCTAAAGGAACAAATTTAGATTTAATTATCTTGGCCTCTAAAGATGATATGGAGGAGTTAGAAAAAGCTAAGGTAATCACAGAGAGTAAAGAGATTTTAGAAAACAATATGATTGTAGCAGGAAGAAAAAAAATCGATAAGTTAGAAGAGATAAAAGGATATAGAGTGGCAATAGGGGATCCTGAATATTCTCCTGCTGGAGTTTATTCAATAGAGATTTTAAAAAATTCACAGCTATTTGAAGAGATAAAACCAGATATAGTATTAGCTAGAGATGTAAGAAGTGCAATGCAGTATGTGGATTTATATGAGGTAGATTATGCTTTTATCTATAAAACAGAGAGTAAGGTTATGAAAAATGCTCAAATAGTTTATGAAATTCCTAATGAACTTCATTCACCAATAATATATAGTTGTGGAATATTAAGTGGAAAAGAGAGTGAGGAGATAAAGAGTTTTTATAAGTTTTTAGGGAATGGCAATTCAAGAGAGATATTCTTAAAACATGGATTTAAAGTTTTAGATCCTAGAAATAAGATAAATGTTGAAAAAATAAAAAGTAAAGAGGAGAAAAAATAGAGATGGATTTTACACATTTTAATGAAAATGGAATGGCTAGAATGGTAGATGTAAGTGAAAAAAATGAAACTCAAAGAAAAGCTACTGCTAGAGGCTATATTCAAATGTCAGAGAGTACAATTCAAGCTATAAAAGATAGAAAATTAAAAAAAGGTGATGTGCTTTCAGTTGCTCAAGTTGGAGGAATATGTGGAGCTAAAAAGACATGGGATCTGATTCCAATGTGCCATAATATTCTTTTAACAGGGGCAGATATAAATTTTGAAATAGAAAGTGATAGAGTTTGGATAGAAGCAACAGTTAAAACAACTGGTAAAACTGGAGTTGAAATGGAAGCTTTAACAGCAGTCAGTGTAGCAGCTTTAACAATATATGATATGTGTAAGGCTATAGATAAGCATATGATTATAGGTGAAATAAAGCTTATAAGTAAAACTGGTGGGAAAAGTGATTTTTTACTAAAAGATTAATAGAGTTTTTTAATGATTATTAGGGGTAAAAAAATTTATTCTTGATAATCATTTTTTATTTGCTTTCTTTGGATAAATAATTGGAAAGAACTTTTTAGATTGAAAGGGAAGATAAAATAATGTATAATTAATAAGATAAAATAATATATTAAAGTTAGAAAAAAGGAGAAACCAAAGAATGAGTTTAGAATATTTTAATAAACTATCTCCTTCAAGGAAATTGATAATAGGATTTTTATTAGCTATTATAGTTGGAACACTGTTGTTGATGATGCCATTTTCTCTAAATGAAGGTGAGAGTTTGGATTTTCTAGAATCTATGTTTACAATAGTTTCTGCAATTTGTGTTACAGGATTAACAGTAGTAGATGTAAGCAAAGTTTTTAATCCAATAGGAGATTTAATAATACTGTTTTTTATTCAGCTTGGTGGATTGGGAGTAATGACTTTTTCTTCAATTATCTTTATGGTGATGGGAAAAAGAATGACTTTTCATGAAAGAGAGTTGTTAAAAGAGGAGAGAAATGCAGATAGTAGTGGAGAGATATCTAATTTTATACGAAAACTTCTTTTAACAGTTTTTGTGATTGAAAGTGTAGGAGCATTGATTTTAGCTTGGGAATTTTCTAAAGAGATGCCTTTTGATAAAGCATTGTTCTTTGGAGTATTTCACTCAGTTTCAGCTTTTTGTAATGCTGGATTTGCTCTTTTTTCAACAAACTTAGAAGCATATAAAGCTAATCCTGTTATAAACTTGACAATAGCTTATCTTATAACTCTTGGAGGAATAGGATTTGCAGTTATTAGTTCAGTAATAATGGTTATAAGAAGGGGAATTGATAGATTTAATCTTACTTCAAAAGTAGCAATTATAATCTCAATGATTCTTACTTTTGGTGGAATGATTGTATTTTTTGTTTTAGAGTATTCAAATCCAGCAACTTTGGGTGATCTAAATTTCTTTCAAAAGATTTTAGCTTCATATTTTCAAAGTGTAACTTTAAGAACAGCAGGATTTAATACAATTCCTCTACAAGATTTAAGAGCAGCAACTATTTTTATCTGCTGTATTCTTATGTTTATTGGAGCTTCTCCAGGGTCAACAGGTGGAGGAATTAAAACTACCACTTTTGGAATAATTCTATTTTATGTAATAGGAATAGTAAAAAAGAAAGAGAGTATCGAGATTTTTAATAGAAGATTAGATTGGGAAGTAATGAACAGAGCTTTAGCAATCTTAGTTTTAGCATTGACTTATGTCAGTGTAATAATAACTTTACTATTAATAATTGAGGATTTTCCTGTTGAAGAGATTATTTTTGAAGTTATTTCAGCCTTTGGAACAGTAGGATTAACTTTAGGAATAACACCAGAATTATCTTCTATATCTAAACTATTGATTATAGTAACAATGTTTGTAGGAAGATTAGGACCTTTAACATTTGCATTGGCTATAGGAGAAGATAAGAAAAAAGCATTGATAAAATATCCTAAAGAAAATATTTTAGTAGGATAAGATTTGGAGGAAAAATGAGAGAGTATTTAGTAGTAGGACTTGGAAGATTTGGAACAAGTATAGCACAAACTCTATATGAATCTAATGAGGAAGTATTGGCTATTGATGTGAATGAAGAATTGATACAAGAGGCTATAAATGGAAATATAGTTGATAATGCAGTAATTGTTGATGCAACAGATATGAAAAGTTTAAAGGAATTAGGAGTAAGTAATTTTGATGTTGCCTTTGTTTGTACTGGAGATGTTGAGGCTAGTATTATGATAACTCTTAATCTTAAAGAATTAGGGATAGAAAAGATCATTGCTAAGGCGAATAGTAAGAGCCATGGAAAAGTTTTAGCTAAGATAGGAGCTACTAAGGTAATCTATCCTGAAGAGTATATGGGAAGAAGAGTTGCTCAATTAGCAATGGAACCTAATATGATAGAACATTTGAGATTCTCATCAGAATTTTTATTATTAGAAGTAAAAGCTCCATCAGTATTCTGGGGTAAAACTTTGATTCAATTAGATATTAGAAAGAAATATAATGTAAATATTGTTGGAATAAAGAAAGAGAATCAATCTTTAACACCAAATCCATCAGCAGATAGTTTGATAGAAAAAGGGGATATTCTTTTGGTAATCACAGATACTAAAACAGCTGATTATTTAGAGAATTTAAAGTAATTAATTTATAGAGTTTTAGGAGGAAAAAATGCAAAATTATGACGTTATTGTAGTAGGAGCAGGTCATGCAGGTTGTGAAGCAGCTTTAGCAGCAGCAAGAATGGGAGCTAAAACAGCTATTTTTACAATAACTCTTGATAATATAGGAGTCATGTCTTGTAACCCTTCTTTAGGAGGACCAGCAAAATCTCATCTAGTTAGAGAGATAGATGCTCTAGGTGGAGAGATGGGAAGAAATATAGATAAGACTTTTATTCAAATAAGAGTACTTAATACTAAAAAAGGACCAGCAGTTAGAGCTTTAAGAGCTCAAGCAGATAAAGTAAGATATAGTAAAGAGATGAAGAAAACAATTGAAAATTGTGAAAATCTATGCTCTATTCAAGGAATGGTTACTGATATAGTAGTTGAAGATGGAAAAGTAATAGGAGTTAAAACAAGAGAGGGTGTAGAGTATAGAGCTAAATATGTAATCATAGCCACAGGAACATTTATGAGAGGGCTTATTCATATTGGGGATAAACACTTTAGCGGTGGAAGAATGGGAGAACTTTCTTCAGAGGATCTACCATTATCACTTGAAAAGGCTGGACTGAAACTTGCTAGATTTAAAACAGGAACACCTTCAAGAATAGATGCAAGAAGTATAGATTTTTCAAAAGTTGAGGAGCAACCTGGAGAATATGATGAGATACTAAAATTCTCTACTAGAACACCAGATGAAGAGTTAATAGGAAGAAAACAAATCTCTTGTTATATAACTCATACAAATGAAACAGTGCATGATATTATAAAAAGCAATAAAGATAGATCACCTCTATTTAATGGAACAATTCATGGGACAGGACCAAGATATTGTCCTTCAATAGAAGATAAAGTATTTAGATATACAGATAAAAATCAACACCACCTTTTCCTTGAAAGAGAGGGGTATGATACAAATGAGATCTATTTAGGTGGGTTATCATCATCTCTTCCAACAGATGTACAAGATGGAATGGTAAAAAATATAGAAGGATTGGAAAATGCTCATATTATGAGATATGCTTATGCTATAGAGTATGATTATATTCCACCTCAAGAGATAAAATATAGCTTGGAGAGTAAAACAGTAGAAAACTTATTTCTTGCTGGACAGATAAATGGAACATCTGGATATGAGGAAGCAGGAGCACAAGGGCTTATAGCAGGAATCAATGCTGTTAGAAAGATGCAAGGGAAAGAACCTGTTATTTTAGATAGAGCAGATTCATATATTGGAACATTGATAGATGACTTAGTTTCTAAGGGAACAAATGAGCCATATAGAATGTTTACAGCTAGAAGTGAATATAGACTTCTTCTAAGAGAGGATAATGCAGATTTAAGACTTTCTAAAATAGGATATGAGATAGGATTACTTCCAGAGGAAGAGTACAAAAGAGTTGTAAAAAAAGAGCAAGATGTAGAGAGAATAAAAGATATTTTAGAAAAAAATTATGTTGGACCAAGTAACCCAAGAGTAAATGAGGTGTTGAGAAAATATAATGAAGCTGAGTTGAAAGATGGATGTACATATTTTGAGCTTTTAAGAAGACCAGAAGTAAAATATAGTGATATAAAATATATAGCTGAAGGAGCAGGACTTGACTTAGGAGAAGAGTGTCCAAAGGATACAGAATATCAAGTAGAGGTTCAAGTTAAATACTCAGGATATATTGAAAGATCAATGAAGATGATAGAAAAACATAAAGGACTTGAAAATAAAAAGATACCTGCTGATATTGATTATGATTCAATGGAAAATATTCCAAAGGAAGCAAAGGATAAATTAAAGAGTGTAAGACCATACAATATAGGACAAGCATCAAGAATTTCTGGAGTATCACCAGCAGATATACAAGTACTTTTAATATACTTAAAGACAAGGGGTAACTAATATGAGAGAATACCTTTTAGAAGGAATAAAAAAAATTGGTTTAGAATATACAGAGGAAAAAATAGACAACTTAATAAAGTATCTAAATCTGTTAGTTGAATATAATTCTCATACAAATTTAACAGCAATAAGAGATGAGAAGGGAATAATAGAGAAACACTTTTTAGATTCTCTATTACTTCAAAATCTGATCAAAGAGGGAACTGAAAAAGCTATAGATATAGGAACAGGAGCTGGATTTCCAGGAATGGTTTTAGCTATTTTCAATCCAGAGATAGAGTTTACTTTGATGGACTCAATAGGAAAGAAAACTAAATTTCTTCAATTAGTAAAAGAAAATTTAGATCTGACAAATGTAACTGTTGTTACTTCAAGGGCAGAAGATTATATAAACGATGGGAATAGGGAGAGCTATGACTTAGGGTTATGTAGAGGAGTTTCAAAACTTAGTACAATCTTAGAGTACATACTTCCTTTCTTAAAAATAGATGGTGAATTTCTTTCACAAAAAATGGAAGGAACAGGTGAGGAGCAAGAGGCAACAAATGCTCTGAATATTTTAAAAGGTAGAATAGAAAATATTTATGACTTAAATCTTCCATTTTGTAATGATCCTAGGGTAGTAATTAGAATTAAAAAATTTGAATCAAATGATAAAAAATATCCAAGAAGATCAGGAATACCTTTAAAAAGACCTCTATAATTTAGGAGGAAAAAATGAAAGAGTTTTATCAAAAGAACAAGAAAAAAGTAATAACAATGTTAACAACACTTTTTGTCTTTCTTGGGGGATATTGGGCTGTAGCTTATCATCTTCCTAAAACAATAGAAGTTATTGTTCAAATGGTTTTAGGAACCACAATATCAAGTTCTTCAATAGAGTTTAAGGAGAATAAGATAGAGGTAAGGGATCTAAAAATTATCAATAAAAAAGAGATAATTATAGATGCACCAAAGGTAGATATACTTTATTCTAAAAAATCTTTAGAAGATCTTAGAATAGAGGAGATTATAATTTACGATGGACTCGCTAATATAACTAGAGAAAAAAATGGTGATATAAATATAGTTGCAGCTTTTACAGGTGGAACTAAGGAAGATAAAAATAAAGTTGAAACAGAAAAGGTTGAAGTAAAAAAAGAGGAAGTATATAAACCAGGAATTGCAGTACCAATAGATAAAATAACTGCTATAAATGCTACAACAAATTTTACAGATCTTTCATATAGAAATCCAATAAAAGAAACAGCTTATAATACAAATGGATATCTAACTTTCAGTAAAGAAACTGGAATTGATATGGAGTTTACTGGTAGCAATAATGAACAGATTTATACTTATAAACTAAATACAAGTGAACAACCATATGATATGACAATAATCTTAAAAAATATCAGTGTGAGAGATGATCTTTTACAATATGCCTATGATGGAGAAGAGGTGGATTTTAATGGTGGAAAGCTTAATTTAGATCTATCTATCTCTCCAAAGGGAATGTTTGGTGGAGCAGATTTTAAAGATGTAACGGTGAGATATAAAGATTTAGATGCTGATGTAAAAGTTTTAGATGGAACAGTTGATTTTTTAGGTAAGAGAATAGAAGTAAAAGCTAATTATGAAATTTTTAAAACAAAGGATAAGTTTTTACTTGTATTTGATGAAAATGGAGAATTAAATATTGATTTTTCAGCTAGAGATATTTCATATGATGAATTGAAAAAATATTCATTATTAAAGGATAGAAATCTACCATTAGAAAATATTTTTATAGATGATGTTAAATTTAATATGAATTTAAATAAAGAAAATGGGTTTTCAGTAACAATTGATTATATTATAAAAAAATCTTTTGTAGAGAATCTAGAAATAGAAAACTTAAAAGGTAATTTTATCTATGATAAAGAGGGATTACATATAAAAAAATTAAACTCTATATTGGGAATAAAAGATACAAATATTAAAAAAGATCTCTCTTTAAAATTAGATTATATCAATAGTGAAGGAAATATAGATTTTTCTCTAAATAATATAAAAGAAGTAAATGATTTTCTTCCAGATATTCAAGGAAGTTTTAACTTTGATACAGGAGAAGAGGATTTTAAATTTAACTTCATATCTAATATACTAAAAGTAAGAGGGATATATTTCTCAAAAATAAATAAAATTTTACTTTATAGAAATGGAAAATATTCTATTGAGTATGATTTAACAAAGAAAAATCTTGAAAGGGGTAGTGGAGTTATAGATATAAATCTATATGGAGCTAACCTTGCACTTGATTTTATAGCTGAAAACAATAAGATTACAATTGATAAACTTATAGCTAAAGATGAAAATCAAGAGAAAGATAGTTTAATTTTAACTGGAGATATTGATCTAAATAAATTAGATTATAATCTTTTAGTTGAAAGTAATAATTTTAAACTTAAAGAGAATGATTTAGAGATATTGACTACTCTTAAAGGAAAAATATATAAAGAGGCTCAAGAAACTGGAGTTAATCTAGATATAAAAGATTTTTCTCTGAAATATATTGGAGAGATTAATAATATTCATGGAAACTTAGATTTAAAAAAATCTAAAGAGTTGTATCTTGACTTTAATGGAGAGATAGGACAGGTAAAATATAATGATTATGATATAAATGGAATATTACTAGGTTTTAGAATTAAAAATAATATATTTGAATTGAAGGAATTTGAAAATAGTATGTTAAATGGAAAGGGAACTGTTAACCTGAAAACTCTTCAATCAAATATGGATTTTGCAATAAATGGGCTTAACTTTGAAAAATTTAATTTAGAATATCCTAAATTTTATTTAAATGATATTCAAGGAAAGGTAACTGGAAAGATAAATAATCCGAAGGTTGACATAAAAATAAATGATACAACAGTTGAGCTTGTTGAAGGGAAAAAAGATCTGAAAATTTCTGGTAATATAAATTATTCAGATTTTAAAATGAAATTTAATAAAATATATCTAAACACTAGTATTTTAAATGGATATTATTCAATAAAAGATAAAAAATACTCTGGAATATTAAACATTATAGAGGATGATCCTTCAGAATATTACTCAGATACAAACTTAAAATATAGAGTTATAGGGACAGTAAAAGCTAAAGGTGAGGCTAAAACAGCAGATATAAGAATAGAATCTACTATTGATAAAATTTATTTGAGAGGGAAAAGACTTCCTAATATATATATTAATGGTAATTATAAGACAGAGGATATTTTAACTGGAAAAATAAAATTAGATAAAATAATTCTCTCAAATAGCAAATTGCATGATATAATTAAATTGACAGCAACTTATGATTTAGCCACTAAAATTATAGATGTTGAGATAAAAAATCAAAATATAAACCTAGTGAATTTAGAAGAGTATATAGGTAATGAAAATGTAAAGGGATCTATTTTAGCAAATGGAAAATTAGAGGGAACAGCAAAGGATTTGATATATAATTTAACACTGCAAAGTCCACAGATCTCTATACAAGATGTTAATTTTAAAAATTTCTTAGTAAAACTGAATGGAAATTTAGATAAGTTAAATTTAGAGATGTTCTCTTTTAAATATCTAAATAACTCATTAAATTCAAAGGGAAATATAGGATTGAAAAATCAGAAATATGATTTTTTTGTAAACTCTTCAAAGATAAATTTAGATTTTTTAAATATTTTTTTGAAAAAATATGGTATAACTAATATAGAAGGGGATGCAACACTTAATTTACAACTTCAAGATACAGGAAACAAAGGTTATTTTAAGTTAAATAACTTTGGTTTAAATTATGATGATATCTATATTAATTTAAATAATCTGAATAGTACTATAAAATTGGATAAACAACTTCTTTATATAGAAAATTTAAAAGGAATTTTAAATAAAGGGGATGTTGAGGTAAAAGGTTTCTTAGAACTTCCAACACTAACAGAGATTTCAGAGAATCCATACTATTTAGAGGATCTAAAATATGATGTAAGCTTAAAAAGTGAAAACATAGATTATAGATATGGTAAGAATTTCAATCTTTTATTTAATAGCAATTTTAATATGAAAAATAACCTTTTAAAAGGAGATATTACTATACTTGACGGAAAAGTTTCAGATATTCCTAATAATTCAAAAACTATATTTCAAATTATAAAAAACTTTTTATTTAAATCCTCTTCAACAGTTGTTAATAATAGTGAAGAACTAGGAGAAGATTTTAAAATAGATACAGTTTTTGAAAAAGCTTTGGAATTAGATGTAAACTTTAGAACTAAAGATGATGTTGATCTTGATATTCAAGATTTAAATGCATTTGTAAGTGATGTAACAGGTGGAGTTGCTGTAAATGGAAATATTAGTGGAAAAAATGGAAAACTACTTTTATTAGGAGATATAGAAGTAAATAATGGATCTTTAGAAGTCAATGGAAATACATTTAAACTAGATAAAGCAATGGTTATTTTTAATGATAGAAAAGATTATTTGCCAAATGTTAATCCTACTTTGATAATAGATTCAAAGGTAAAAGTTGATAATGATGAGATAGGAATGAGTATAAATGGAGAATTAGATGATCTTAGATTTACAATAACTTCTAAAAATGGAAGTTCAAGTGGAAATCTATCTTCTTTATTAGTTGGAGATAGTAGTGAGGAGTTTTCAGATGGAGCTTCAACTACTTTGATAAAGACTGTTATAGGAAGTCAACTATCACAAACTTTATTTAAGCCTATTTCTAACTTAGTAAAAAATACTCTAAATATTTCTAAATTTAGAATAAAATCAAATATAATGACAGATGAGAATACTAATAATCCTAATGAAGAAAATAATAGACTTAGATTAGGAGCAATTATAGAGGCAGAAGATAATATTTATAAGGATAAATTATATTGGGTAGCACGAGGAAACTTGTTAGGAGATGATAGCACAGATAAAACAGAAAAAAATAGTGGGGCATTTGATGAGTATGACTTCTCAATAGAATATAGATTCAAACCTGGAAGATCTATAGGAATAGGAGTTGGGAAACTACCTGAGAGAGTTCAAACAAAATCAGATGAAAAAACAAAAGATGCAATAAATTATCATATAGACTTTAAATTTGAGAAAAAATATGATAATCTATTAGATATCTTTATAAAGTAATTGAACGGAGGTAAGGATGAGAAAACAATTAGTAGCACTGATGGTTTTTCTATTGGGACTTCTAAGTTTTGCTGCTGAATCTAACTACAGCATAAAGAAAATAGAAGTAGTAAACAATAGAGAAATTCCTTATGAAATCATTTTAGATGTTATGGTTTCAAAAGAGGGAAATAAGTTTATAACAGAAAATATGATTGAAGATTACAAAAACATCAAAGGATTAGAGTATGTTGCAGATGTTGCTGTACAACCAACAGTATATGATGGTGGTATAAAATTAATAGTAAATGTGTTAGAAAACAGAGATGCTAAATCTGCGCTAGAAAAAAATGGAATTATTCCACTATCTGAAAGAGGAAAGGTAGATACTTCACTACTTGTAAATTCAGTTGAATTTGTAGGAAATCAATATGTAAGTAGAGAAGAGCTTGCTAAGTTAGTTCCTATTAAAGTAGGAGGATATTTCTCTAAAAATAAGGTTATAGAAGGACATAAAAATCTTATTGAAAGTGGATATTTTAGAGATGTAGTTCCAGATGCAGTTAAAAGTGGAAATGGAGTAAAAATCATTTACTCTGTTATGGAAAATCCTATATTAAATGGTGTAAATATTATAGGAAACACTGTTTATACAACAGATGAACTTATGAAAGTTATTAAAACTGAACCTGGAAAAGTTTTCAATATCAATACTATTAGAGAAGATAGAGATAGAATTTTAAGAAAATATCAAGATGATGGATATACACTTACTGAAGTTGCTGATGTAGTTATCAATGGAAACCTTGAACTTGAAATATATTTAAGTGAAGGAAAAGTAAGAGATATTCAATTTAAGAAAATGGTAACTAAACAAAAAGGTGCTAGAAGAAAACCTACAGATGATGTTTTAAAAACAAAAGACTATGTTATTGAGAGAGAGTTAGAGTTCTCAAAAGATGAGATATTTAACTCTAAGAAATATGATGAAAGTGTAAAAAATCTAATGAGATTAGGACACTTTAAAAATGTAAAATATGAAGCAAGACCAATACCTGGAGATCCTGATGGAAGAACAATAGTACTTCTATTTGATGAAGAGAGAACAGCTATACTTCAAGGGGCAATATCTTATGGATCAGAAATAGGACTTTTAGGAACTCTTTCAATAAAAGATACTAACTGGAAGGGAAAAGGACAAGAGCTAGGAGTTACATTTGAAAAATCAGATGAAGACTACAGTAGTTTCTCAATTAACTTCTATGACCCATGGATTAAAGATACAGATAGAATCTCTTGGGGATGGAGTATCTACAAAAATACTTATGAAGATGATGATAGTGCACTATTTAGTAAAATAGATACTATTGGAGCTAAATTCAACATAGGAAAAGGAATTACTAAAAATGTAAGATTAGGAATTGGAACAAAATTAGAATATGTTGAAGAGGAAGCTGATAAAGATAAATTTAAATATGAAAATGGAAACTACTATTGGAGAGAAGGAAATCATAGTGAAGTAAAAGGAATGAATGATGATTACTTTATTTGGAGTATCTTCCCTTCAATTACTTACGATACAAGAAATCATTTCTGGAATCCAACAGCAGGAGAATATGCAAAACTTCAATTAGAAGGTGGATATGCTAATGGATATGATGGAGATGTATTTGGAAATGTTACTTTAGAACTTAGAAAATACCACAGAGGATTATTTAAAAATAATACTTTTGCCTATAAAGTAGTTGGAGGAATAATGACTGATACTACTAAAGAGGGACAAAGATTCTGGGTTGGTGGAGGAAGTACTCTAAGAGGATATGAAGGAGGATTCTTCAAAGGAACTCAAAAACTTGTTGGTACAATAGAAAATAGAACTCAAATTAATGACCTATTAGGATTTGTTGTATTCTTTGATGCAGGAAGAGCTTGGAAATATGCAGGAAGAGCTCAAGACTACTATCACAATGCAGACTTCCCTGATAAAATAGCAACAACAGCTGGGGTAGGTTTAAGACTTAATACACCTATCGGACCATTAAGATTTGACTTTGGATGGCCAGTAGGAGATAAGATGGATGATGGAATGGAATTCTATTTCAATATGGGACAATCATTCTAATCTAAATAAATTACAAATCGGAGGAACTAAAATGAAAAAAGTATTGGTACCAGTAATGGCTTTAGTGCTTTCAGCATCAGCATTTGCAGTAAAAATAGGATATGTAAATTCACAAGAGGCATTTTCAAAATTCTCACAAACTAGAGTTGTTCAAGAAAATTTAAATAAAGAAAAAACTAGACTTGAAAATGAGATAAAACAAAAGGAAGTTGCTCTTCAAAAAGCTCAATTAGAACTTCAATCAAAAGGAAGTAAAGTAACAGATAAAGAGAAAAAAGCTTTTGAAAATCAAGTAAAAACTTTCCAAAAATTTATTCAAGACTCACAAACTAAATTAAGCAAAGAAGAATTTACAAGATTCCAAGCTATTGAAGCAACTTTAAATAAAGCTATAGATGAAGTAGCAAAATCAGGAAAATATGATTATATACTTGAAGCTGGAGCAGTTAAATTTGGTGGAGAAAATGTAACAACTCAAGTTATAACAACTATGGAAAAAATAAAGAAATAGAAATATTTTAGGGAGGTAATTATGAACTACAAATTAGCTGATTTAATTACTCTCCTTGGTTGTGAAGTAAAGGGAGATTTAAGTCTAGAAAATATTTCTGGGCTTGCTCCCTTTTTTCAAGCTCAGGAGGATAGTTTAACATTTGCATCAGATGAGAAATTTTTAAAGAATTTACAAGGAACAAAAGCGAAAGTTATAATTGTTCCAGATATTCCTTTACCAGAAAATATAGGAAAAACATATTTAAAAGTTAAGGAAAATCCAAGAACATTGATGCCAAAACTTCTAAATTTCTTCAAAAGAGAAACTAAACCTTTTGAAAAGATGATAGAGGATTCAAGTAAGATAGGAAAAAATGTAAAACTAGCTCCAAATGTGTATATAGGACATGATGTAGAGATTGGAGATAATGTAGTTATCTATCCAAATGTAACAATATGTGAAGGGGTAAAAATTGGAGAGGGAACAATTATATATTCAAATGTTTCAATTAGAGAGTTCTGTGAAATAGGTAAAAATTGTGTTCTTCAACCAGGATGTGTAATAGGATCAGATGGTTTTGGATTTATAAAAATAAATGGAAATAATACTAAAATAGATCAAATAGGACATGTTGTTATTGAGGATAATGTAGAGATTGGAGCAAATACAACAGTTGATAGAGGAACGATAGGAAATACAGTTATAAAAAAATACACTAAAATAGATAACTTAGTTCAAATAGCTCATAATGATATTATTGGGGAAAACTGCTTACTTGTTTCACAAGTTGGAATAGCTGGAAGTGTAGAAGTTGGAAATAATACAACACTAGCTGGACAAACTGGAGTTGCTGGACATCTGAAAATTGGAAATAATGTTGTAATAGCAGCTAAATCTGGAGTTACAGGAAATGTAGCAGATAATCAAATGCTTTCTGGATACCCATTAATGGATCATAAAGAGGATCTAAAAGTTAGAGTTTCTTGGAAAAAACTTCCTGAATTATTAAAGAGAGTAAGAGCAATTGAAAAAAAATTAGAAGAAAAATAATTGAATAATATCAAATAAAGTGGTAAAATTACATAATATAAACAAAATAAATAAGATTATGAGGTAAAAATGAAAAAAAGAGTGTATTTTGATAAGTTTGGAGAGATGAAATTTATCTCCCACTTAGATTTACTGAGATTTTTCGATAGATTATTAAAGAAATCACAAATTCCAGTAAAATATAGTCAAGGATTCCATCCAAGACCAAAGATGTCCTTTGGTAGCCCTATATCCTTGGGAACAGAGGCATATAATGAACTTATGGACTTTGAATTAGAAACACCTATGTCAAATGAAGAGGTTTTTGATAGATTAAATAGTAGTAATGTTGTTGGATTTAGAGTAAATAAAGTAGAAGATGTAATAGGAAAATCTTCAATTATGGAAGAGTATACTATTATGGTTTATGAGATTGAAAGTGAAGAGGAGATAATTATAAAATTAGAAACTCTTTTAAATCAAGAAGAGATTGTAGAAGTTAAAGAGAAAAAAGGAAAAGTTACTACTAGAAATTTGAAAGAGAGAATAAAATCTTTTAGAAGAGAGGGTAACATGATAGAGATGGAGATAATAAATACATCTCCAAATTCATATCTTGATTTAGCTGGAATAGAGCAACAAGATGTAAAAATTAAAAGACTAGGATATAAAACAAATAATTAATAAACAACAGAAAGAGGAGAATAGATATTATGTTAGAGTTAAAATTTATTCGTGAAAACAGAGAACTTGTAAAGGAGATGCTTGCTAATAGAAATAGTAATATTGACCTTGCAGAGTTTGATAAACTAGATGAAGAGAGAAGAGCAATTCTTGGAGAAGTTGAATTATTAAAACAAAAGAGAAATACAGAATCAGCTGAAATAGCTAGATTAAAAAAAGAGAAACAAGATGCTTCAAAAATAATTGAAGAGATGGGAAAAGTTTCTGCTCAAATAAAAGAGTTAGATGCTAAACTTGCAGAAGTAGATGAAAAACTTAGATATTTCCAAATGACAATTCCAAATATATATCAAGAAGGAACTCCTATTGGAAAAGATGAAGAATCAAATGTAGAGATCAGAAGATGGGGAACTCCAAGAGAGTTCACTTTTGAACCAAAAGCTCACTGGGAAATTGGAGAAGATCTTGGAATATTAGATTTTGAAAGAGGATCTAAATTAGGGGGATCAAGATTTGTTCTTTATAGAGGAATGGGAGCAAGAGTAGAAAGAGCATTAATCAACTTTATGCTAGATATGCACACTACTGAGCATGGATATACTGAGCATATCACTCCATTCTTAGTAAAAAGAGAGATCTGTGAAGGAACTGGACAACTTCCTAAATTTGAAGAAGATATGTACAGAACATCAGATGATATGTTCCTAATTTCAACTTCTGAAATTACTATGACAAATATCCATAGACAAGAGATCTTAAATGAAAAAGATCTGCCTAAATATTACACTGCATACTCACCTTGTTTCAGAAGAGAAGCTGGATCATATGGTAAAGACGTAAAAGGAATCATCAGAGTTCACCAATTCAACAAAGTAGAGATGGTTAAAATAGCTACTCCAGAAACTTCATATGATGAACTTGAAAAAATGGTAGTAAATGCTGAAGAAGTACTTCAAAGATTAGAGTTACCATACAGAGTTATCCAACTATGCTCAGGAGATTTAGGATTCTCAGCAGCTAAAACTTATGACCTAGAAGTATGGTTACCATCACAAAATAAATATAGAGAGATCTCATCTTGTTCTAACTGTACAGATTTCCAAGCTAGAAGAATGGGACTTAAATATAGACCAAATGGAAGCTCAAAAAGTGAATTCTGCCATACATTAAATGGATCAGGATTAGCAGTAGGAAGAACTTTAGTAGCAATTATGGAAAACTATCAACAAGAAGATGGATCATTCTTAATTCCTAAAGCTCTAGTTCCTTATATGGGTGGAATAGATGTTATTAAAAAGTAGTTTATTTTTACTGCTTTTAAGTAATATCTTTATAAATAATCTAAAAATAATGTGTGGTATTTCAATAATTCTTTTATTATTAAATATCACACTTAATAAAGATTTGAAAAATAATTTAAATAGAATGAAATTTCTATTTTTTCTATATTTTTCAACTTGTTTAATACAGTTATTTTATAAGCAAGAGGGAAGAGTTCTATTTAAGATTGCAAATTTTTATATAACTGAAGAGGGAATGTTTAATTTTTTACTTAATTTTTTAAGAATATTTAATTTATTAATGATCTCTTGGATAGTAAGTGCTAAAAAAATAGTGAGTGGAAAGTTTAATAAATATCAAAAGGTTATTGAAACAGTGATTGATTTAGTTCCACAGGCATTAGTCCTGATAAAAAAACGAATGCGTATAAAATGGTTTTTTAGGCATATTTTGAAACAAATAAAAGTAAAAATATGATCTATTAAAGAATTGATTTTCTAGTAAGAATCTGTTAAAATTAAAATATATACTTAATTTAAGGAGGAAGTAAATGTACAATTATAAAGATTTAGGACTTTCTAATACTAAAGAAATGTTTGCAAAAGCAAATAGAGAAGGATACTCAGTTCCTGCATTTAACTTTAACAACATGGAAATGGCTCTTGCTATAGTTGAAGCTTGTGCTGAAATGGGTTCACCAGTTATTCTTCAATGTTCAAAAGGTGCTTTAGGATATATGGGAGCAGATGTAGTTCCTCTATTAGCTAAAGCAGCAGTAGACAGAGCAAGAAACATGGGATCAGATATTCCAGTAGCTCTTCACCTTGACCATGGACCAGATCTAGCAACAGTTAAAACTTGTGTAGAAGCAGGATTCTCATCTGTAATGATCGATGGTTCTCACTATGATTTTGCAAAAAATATAGAAGTATCAAAAGAAGTAGTAGAATATGCTCATAAACATGATGTAACAGTAGAAGCTGAACTAGGAGTTCTAGCAGGTATAGAAGATGATGTTAAAGCTGAATCTCATACTTACACAAATCCTAACGAAGTTGAAGAATTTGTAAGCAAAACAGGAGTTGACTCATTAGCAATAGCTATTGGAACATCTCACGGAGCTCACAAATTTAAACCAGGAGAAGATCCTAAATTAAGACTAGATATCTTAAAAGAAATCGAAGTAAGAATCCCAGGATTCCCTATCGTATTACATGGATCATCAGCTGTTCCTCAACAATATACAAATATGATTAAAGAATTTGGTGGAGAAGTTAAAGATGCTATCGGTATACCAGATGAGCAATTAAGACTTGCTTCTAAATCTGCAGTTGCTAAAATCAACGTAGATACAGATGGAAGACTTGCATTTACAGCAGCAATCAGAAGAGTATTAGGAACTAACCCTAAAGAATTTGACCCAAGAAAATACCTTGGAGCTGCAAAAGATGAAATGAAAGCTTACTACAAAACTAAAATACAAGATGTATTTGGATCTGAAGGAGCTTATAAAAAAGGAACTAAATAGTTTGAATTTTAGCCTTGGTGAAAGCCAAGGCTATTTTTTTAGAAGTTATTATAAAAATTAAGGTAAATAAAAAGACAAATGAAAATTATAATTATAATTCTCATCTGCCTTAAAATTAGTTTAGGAGCTTATCTGTTTAAATATTTTTAATAATTTAGGCAAAATATAAGTATTTACCAACCTCTTTTTGCCATTTTTTCCTCTTCAGTAAGAGAATATACATTTATTCCTACCATAGCTTCTCCTAAATCTTCAGAGATTTCAGCTAAAATTTTAGGATTATTATAATTTTTTACAGCTTTAACTATTGCAGAAGCTCTTTTAACTGGATTTCCAGATTTGAAGATACCAGATCCTACAAATACACCATCACAACCTAATTGCATCATAAGTGCAGCATCAGCAGGAGTTGCTACTCCACCAGCAGCAAAATTTACAACTGGAAGTTTGCCATTATCATGAACAAATTTTACTAATTCATATGGAGCTCCAATTTCTTTAGCTATGTTAAAAAGTTCTGATTCAGAAGCTGCTACTACTTTTCTAATCTCTTCATTAACAGTTCTCATGTGTTTAACTGCTTCAATAATATCACCAGTTCCAGCTTCACCCTTAGTTCTAATCATACTAGCCCCTTCAGATACTCTTCGAAGTGCTTCTCCTAAGTTTCTAGCACCACAGACAAAAGGTGCTTTAAATTTAGTTTTATCTATATGAAATTTATCGTCAGCAGGAGTTAATACTTCACTTTCATCAATATAATCTATCTCTAGAGCTTCTAAAATTTGAGCTTCTACAAAATGTCCAATTCTTACCTTTGCCATTACAGGAATAGAAACAGCAGCTTGAATCTCTTTTATCATTTTTGGATCAGACATTCTGGCAACTCCCCCATCTTTTCTTATATCTGCAGGAACTCTTTCTAAAGCCATAACAGCACAAGCACCAGCTTCTTCAGCTATTTTAGCTTCTTTAGCATTAGTGACATCCATTATAACTCCACCTTTAAACATTTGAGCTAGATTTTTATTTAATTCATATTTTGACATAACAAAAACCTCCATATTGAATATTTTTTAGAATAATATATAATATGAGTATCGATACAGTTTTATATATTGCAATTTATATTATAAGTATCACATAAAATTTATATTTATTCAATATTAAAAAATGATAAGTGTATCGGTACAATTTTAAAGGAGATAGTTTCTATGTTAGATATATCGTTAAAAAGTAGAGAGAAAATATATATTCAAATCTACTATAAATTAAAAGAGATGATTGAAAATGGTGAGTTAAAAGGAAAAATTTTTTCTATTAGAGAGTTAGCTAAAAAATTTGGAGTAAGCCATTCATCTGTAATAAAAGCTTATGAAAAATTGGAAGAAAATGGCTATATTTATTTAAGAGGTGGAAGTGGAGCTTATGTAAATTATAATATAGAGAAGAAATTTTACCCAGAAGATCATATGGAGAATGAGATATTTAAATATGGATATTTTAGTAGTGAATATAGAATAGATTTCTCTACTGCTTCTCCAAGTGCAGATTTTTTACCAGTTGAAGAATTAAAAAAAAGTATAAATTATATTTTAGATAGAGATGGGGGAAAAGCACTATTATATGAAAATCCTCTAGGATATATGGAGCTTAGAAAAAGTATAAAAAAGCAGTTAAAAAAAGAGGGAATAGATGCGGAGATAAAAAATATTCAAATTGTTTCTGGAGCTCAACAAGGGATAGATATTATAAGTAAAGTTATAATTACTTCAGGAGATATAGTGGTTACAGAAGATCCAGTATATAAAGGGGCAATAGTTAGTTTTAAAAATAATGGAGCAAAGGTAGAGAAAGTTCAATTAAAAAAAGATGGAATTAATTTAAAAGAGCTAGAAAAAATTTTAAAAAGAGAAAAAATAAGATTTTTATATACAGCTTCAACCTATCAAAATCCTACTGGAATATCTATGTCTGAAAGTAAAAGAAAAGAGTTATTAAAATTAGCTGAGAAATATGATTTTTATATAATTGAAGATGATTGTAGTTCAGATATATATTTTTCTAATGAGAGAATAAAAAGTATAAAAAGTTTTGATAAAAATAACAAGGTAATCTATATAAAAAGCTATTCAAAAGTATTTATGCCTGGGTTTAGATTGGGATTTATCATAGTTCCAGAAAAAATAGCAACTTCAGTATTAGGTGGAAAATACTCTAGTGATATTTCAAATTCAGGATTAAATCAAAGGGTATTTCAATATTTTCTTGAAGAGGGAATATGGGAAAAACATATTGAAAGATCAAGAAAAGAGTTCAAAAGAAAACAGTTGTATATGTATAATAGATTAAAAAAAATAGAAAATTTGAAATTAAATAAACCAAAAGGTGGAATGAATTTGTGGGTTGAACTTCCCTATGAGATAACAGGAGAGGCTGTTTATATGAAACTTTTAAGAAGAGGAGTAGGAATTTTACCAGGGGTTGTTTTTTCTGAAAAAGCTTATAATTATATAAGATTAAGTTTTGCTCAATGTACAGAGGAAGAGATAGATGAAGGAATAAAGATTTTAGAAACAGTGATAGATGAGTTAAGATAAGAGAGGAGAAGATATGTTTAATAGGAGAGAAGGAAATATAAAGAGAATAAAGATAAAATTAATAATCTTAGTTATTTTGATAGTGGTATCTTTAATTGTAAAATTTATAAATAGATAATAAAAAAGCTGAAGTTTTTAGTTTGACTAATCTCTTCAGCTCTTATTATTAACTATTTGCTTCCTCTTTTAAAAGCTCTAAAGTAACTTTAGTAGCAGCTACACAAGTTACTAATGGAGCAATAAAGATTCCTATAAAAGGAATAAGAAATAAAATTGTAAATATACTTCCTATCCATAGAGAATAAAATCTCTGTTTTTTTAGAAATTTAAGACTCTCTTCAGGAGTAAAGTCATATCTTTCAAGAGTATAATCTATAAAAGAAAATCCAGTAAAATATCCTTGAAGTAGAAACATCAACAGTGGAATAGAAAGATTTATAGGAAATAGAAAACTACATAACATAATTATAAACATTCCTATAAGTTGCTTTATAAAACTTTTAATTCCAATCTGTATTCCTCTCCAAATAAATCTCATATTATCATTAAAAGAGAAATCATACTCTTTTCCTGTAAGATAGTTATCAACTTTCTCTGAAATATATCCCATAAATGGGGATAAAATAACTAAAAGAACAGATTTATATACAAGAAAATATATTGATGCTACAACTATCCAAATGATAATTTTTAATATTATTGAGATAATTGAGTGATATTCAGAGATATTAAAGATATTCTCTAGATAGTTTAATAATCCACCTGAAATAAAATTTGCTCCAACCATCATTAAAATAAAGAGAAAAGCACCTAAAATTCCAGGAATAAAATAATATTTCTTTAAACCTATTATTCTAATTAAACTAAAAGATTCAGAAAATGCTGTTAAAACTAATTTAATACTTTTCATTTTAAACCTCTCTAATCTTCAAGATGAGAAATATCAGAGAAAACTTTAATATTAAATTTCTTATCTTTATACTCTACAATTGATAAACTTGTATTTCTAGGGACTTTTGCAGCTCCTAAATCCCTGATATTTTCATCATTTATAATATGGAATAGAGCTTTTAAAGTTACTCCATGAGTAACAACAGCTATTCTATCTCCATCTTTGTGCATAGCTAAAAGTTTATTTAATCCAACTTTTACCCTTTCAATAACCTCATAGTAAGTTTCTCCATTATACCCTGTTGGAGCATAATCTTTAGGATTGTTAAAGAAGTTGTAAAACTCTTCTGGGTATTTTTTCTCAAACTCCTCACGAGGAACTCCCTCCATGTTTCCCATTGAGATCTCTCTAAATTCATCAATAAATTTAATCTCCTGTTTTTTATCTCCTAAAATTAGCTTACTTGTAGCAATTGTTCTTCCCATAGGAGAAGAGTAAAAAGCTGTAAACTCAGTATCTTTCAGTTTTTCACCAAGTTTTCTAGCTTGAGACATACCAAGTTCAGTTAAAGGTGAATCAGAGCTCCCTTGAAATATTTTTAAGGTATTCCATAGAGTTTCTCCATGACGTATAAAGTAAATTTCCATTTATCAGTTCCTTTCTATTTTTAAAATTTATTTGCTTATATTTTTAAACTTTTCACTTTGTAAAAATCTTTTAATATTATTAATTCTAGTTTGATCATTTGGGTGAGTACTTAAAAATTCTGGTGATTGATTTCCACCACTAGCTTTTGCCATTCTTTGCCAAAATGTTAAAGCATAATTAGGGTTATAACCTGCTATTTTCATAAAAATAAGTCCAAGTTCGTCAGCTTCTGTTTCTTGAGTTCTACTGTAATTAAGCATAATAAGATTTGATGCACTTCCATATAGCTCTTGAGGTACTCCAAAAGCAACACCTAATAAGGCTCCTACACCATTTTGAATCATAGATTGACTTTGTTGTTCTCTACTATGTTGAGCTATGGCGTGAGCAATCTCATGTGACATTACAACTGCTAATCCCTGTTCATTTTGAGTATAAGGTAAAATACCAGTATATACAGCAACTTTACCACCAGGCATACACCAAGCATTAGGAGTTTTATCTTTTAATAGATTAAATTCCCAAGCATATTTTATATTTGATCTTCTCTCTTCTGGATGAAGTTGGAAATATCTTTCAACAGCTTTGGCAATATTATTTCCTACTTTTTTTACCGTTTTAGCATCGTTATTATTTAAAACAACACTTTGATTTAAAACTTGTCGATATTGTGTATAACTTTGTTGAATAAGTGGAGCTTCATCAACTAATAGAAGTTGTTTTCTCCCTGAGATTGGAGCACTACTACATGAAATAACTAATAATGATATAAATATGATGGACAATAATTTTTTTAACTTCATAGGCATCCTCCAAGTTTAAATTTTCTTTGTATATTTTCTTACTTTAAAGTATAATAAAGTTATAATAATATTTTACACAATTTAAAGGAGGTTGTAAATTGAAATTTTTAGGAGTAATACCATCTAGATATGCCTCTACAAGATTAGAGGGAAAACCTTTAAAAGATATATGTGGACATACTATGGTGGAATGGGTATATAAAAGGGCGTTAAAATCTAAATTAGATGGAGTAGTTGTAGCAACTGATGATGAGAGAATTGTTGATGAAGTAAAATCTTTTGGTGGAAATGTTATTTTAACAAGAAAAGATCATATTAATGGAACAAGTAGAATAGCTGAGGTATGTGAAACTTATACAGATTATGATGTAATTGTAAATATTCAAGGGGATGAACCATTAATAGAGCCAGATATGATCAACTCTATTATAGATTCATTTGTTGAGGACAATACAATCCCTATGAGTACATTAAAGTATAAGCTTACAGATATGGCAGAGATTGAAAATCCAAATGCAGTAAAAGTTGTAACAGATAAAAATGATTTTGCTATCTATTTTTCAAGAAGTGTAATTCCATATCCAAGAAATTTAAATATGGATAATTATTATAAACATGTGGGAATCTATGGATATAAGAGAGATTTTGTAATGGAATATGCTAAAATGGCATCAACACCATTGGAACTTTCTGAATCTTTAGAACAGTTAAGAGTTTTAGAAAATGGATATAAGATTAAAGTTTTAGAAACTCCATATAAGATAATAGGTGTAGATACACAAGAGGAATTAGAAAGAGTAAGAGAGTATATAACTAAAAATGGATTAGTTATTGACTAAGAATGGAGAAAATAGATGTCTAAAAAATTAAAATTTATTTTAGGAGCAGTTCTAGCATTTAGCTTATTTACTGGTTGTTCAAACTCAGATAGAAAAACATATAGCATTTTTAAACCTAGTGTACAAAAGCCACAACATGTAAAGGGAAGATATGAGTTAGATTATACTTTCTTTAAGAAAAATAATCTTCCTATTCCAGAGAATTATAAGGGAAATGTTGTTGAATATCTTTTGATTGGAAATGATGTTCATAAGGAACATAGAGATGAGTTCTTTAATGAGTATAATGAAGATGAGGTATTAGCCTTTTTTAAAGATACTAAGATAAAAGGGTATGGAGATAATTCAAGCTATTGGAGATGGAAGATGACATTTACAGAGGAAGAGTTTAATAACTCTGTTAAATACAATCTGCCAATAGTTTATAGATCTCGTCCTAGAGATGTTCTTACATTAGCAGATGGAGAATGGAAAAATCTGCCAATAACTTCTAATAGTATAGGAGAGATAAAAGATGTACAAGTTGCTGCTAGAGGAAAATCTGGGGTAATAACTTATCTATTAATAACAACTACTAAAAATAGATATTTAGTTGCTAAGGAGTTAAATATAAGAAAGTTACTAACTGCTGATAAAAATAGTATAAAAACTGGTAGAGTAATTGGACTTTATGGAGCTAGAGGGGGAGAGGATTATAGAGAGAATCCTTTGAGAAAAAATATCTCACTTCTTCCATCAGCTTATTTAGCAATAGAAAAAGGTTTGGGAAAGGTTACTTTATATGGTGGTGGAAATGGACATGGAGTTGGAATGCCACAATGGACAGCCTATGATTTGACTAAAAACTACAACTACGATTATAAAGATGTTTTAGAAAGATACTACCCAAATACTAAGATAAAAAATATGTATAGCATAAAGGGAGTAGAAAAAAATATTAGAGTGGGAATTACAAATAGTGGTGGTGGATTAGATCACACTAGAGTAGTTATGTATAGTGGTGGAAAACTAAAAATAGAAGGTTCTGGTTTTAAAATAAATGTTCCTATAAATCAAAAAGTTGAAATAGTAAATATTGGAAATAAACTTTCTATAAAAGTTAATGGAAAACAGAGAGTAAAAACTGTAAATCCTATTAGATTAGTAGGAAATGGTTACTATATAAGAATAGTAGGACTAAAAAGGGCTCATACTACTACCCCTATGTATAGAGGAATTATGGAAGTAAAACCTTCAAGAACTTCTAGCAAGGGAATAAGGGTAATAAATGAGATCTATATAGAAGATTATTTAAAACAAGTTGTTCCTAGTGAGATGCCGCAAAGTTTTGGTGTTGAAGCATTAAAGGCTCAAGCAGTAGCAGCAAGAACTTATGCTTTAAGTGATTATTTAAAATTTAGATATAAAAAAGAGGGATTCCATGTAAAGGATACAACAGAAAGTCAAGTTTATAATAATCAAAAAGAGAATGAAGATGCTAATGCAGCAATAAATGCTACTAAAGGTAAGGTAATGATATATAAAGATAAACCTGTTGATGCTAAGTATTTCTCTACATCAGGTGGATTTATGGAAGCAGCAAATTATATATGGTAATTGGAAAGAGTTGAGTAGATTGATGAAAATTTACTTAACTCTTTTTGTATTGAGGAAAAAAAGGGGCTGTTGTAAAATTAATTACAACAGCCTATCTAAAATATTATATTTTGATTTTAAAAAAGTACGAAAAATTTTGTAAATTAAATCAGTATTCAACTAAAAAATAAAAATTCTTGTAATAATTATTATGTAATAAAAAATTAATCTATTATTTTTCTTGCATATTTTTTACAGATGAATAAGTTAAACCATTAATTTGTTCCTCTCTTGGTTTACCTGTAAATAAAGATGCTATTAAAGAAACAACAATACTTCCACCTATAATTAAGAATGAAATCATAAATTCAAATACTTGTGGTTTTGTATAATTAGGAATTATAGAAGCAGCTATTCCCATTGGATCTGTTAAATATACAGCTATTAAAATAGATGCAATAAATCCAACCCATACAGCCTTTGTATCAACTTTTTCAAAGAAAATTCCAACTAAGAAAACTCCAGCAATAGGACCTCCAAGTAATCCAGTAATAGCTTGGAAATATAGGAACATGTCCCCTTGTCCTGCATATAAAAAGTGAACTGCAAGAATTGTACTTAAAATTCCAACTATCCAACTTGATCTTTTTGCAAAACTTAATTTTTGTATGTCTGTCATATTAGGTCTTAATTGCTCCAAAATATCAGCAGTCATACAAGTTGAAACAGAGTTTAAACTTGAAGAAACTGTTGATTGAGCAGCAGCAAATATTGCAGCAAGAACTAAACCTGAAACCCCTGTTGGAATATATTGAATAACAAAGTATGGAAGAATTGCATTTCCATTTATTCCTTGAGGAAGTTGAGCTTTATATTTAAAGAAGATATATAGTGCAGATCCCATTCCAACAAATATAAAGATACTTGTTAAAAGAAGAGGAATATTTATAAATAGACTCTTCTTAGCTTCTGTTTCATTTTTAGTAGTATTGTATCTTTGAACAATATCCTGACTTCCTACATATGAGTAGATAGAGTTTACAAATCCTCCGATAAGCATTGTCCAAATACTTATTTTAGCAAGATCTAAACTAAAGAAGTCGCTTGTTAACATAAGTCCTCCCTCTTGAAGAGCTTGGAAGCCTTGTCCAATTCCTTCAGGAGCGGCAGTAAATCCAGCAATTATAATTAAAAATGCACCTATTAAAAGTACAATAGTTTGAATTGCATCTGACCAAAGCACAGCTTCAATTCCACCCATAGAAGTGTAAGCAACACAGAAAATAGCTACACCTACTGTTAAAAGTACAGGATTAAGTGATGGTAGTGCTTGTTGTAGAGCAAGAGTTGGCAGATATAAAACTATTGCCATTCTTACAACATGGAAAATAATAAATGCCAAACTACCAATTAATCTAAATTTATTATCAAATCTTTTTCCAAGATATTCATAAGCAGTTGTAATATTAACTCTTCTAAAGAAGGGAACAAACACTACTGCAGCTACCCAAACAATAGGGATAATCCCTAAGGGAGCCATACCAAGAAGCCATCCTTTACTAAAAACAGAAGCAGGAATAGCTATAAAAGAGATTGAAGAAAGAGCAGTAGCATAAATGCTACAAGCTGTTACCCAAGAAGGAACTCTTCCTCCAGCTTTAAAATAATCTTCAGTAGAAGTTGTTCTTTTAGAGAAGTAAACTCCAACCATAAACATTCCGATAAAATATAGTAAAATAACACCCCAGTTAAACCAATGCCAAGCCATAATTAAAAACCTCCCAAAATTTTATTAGAAATTTTAATTTTTAGAGATTTAAATTTACACAATTGTTTTCATATACTTGAAAAAACCCCTGTCAACTAAGATAGGGGCTTCTTTATCAAAATATTATAAAGTAGCATATTTTTGATTTTGAGGTTTGATTGCATTAGAGTAAACATATAATATACTCTTTCCTTTAATAGTATTAATAATCGTAGCATTAACACTTTCAGGAACAGCAAAACAACCTAAACTTCTTCCAAGTCTTCCAGAAGTTTCAATAAATTTTGGATTGGCATAATCTGCTCCATGTACAACTATATTTCTTTTTTTAGCATTATCATTTACTCCCTTTTCTAGACCATTTAGTCTTAGAGAATAACCATTTCTTCCGTTGTATGATCCTTCAGTAAGGAAAAGTCCTACTGAACTTTTATTTGAGTTAGATTTATTGGAAAAACTTTTAGCATATAGATCACCAGTATTTTTTCCATGAGCTACATAAGATTGTAATAAAATAGCTTTCTTATCTAAATCTAAAACAAACATTCTTTTTACAGTAGAGGGAAGAGAGAAATCCACTATTGTTAAGATATTTTTTTCTTTATTTTTAGTCTTATTAAATCCATCAATAGCTTGAGAAAAAGCTTGGTAATTAATAAGTCCATTTAATTTCATCTCATTATATAAATTTTTAGCATAAAATTGGTTATTTTCCTTTGTGAAAACAGTTAAAGAAAGTAAAATTCCTATAAAAAAAATAAGTGTTTTTCTACCAAAATTCATTTCAAAATATTCTCCTTACTAACTAAATCTTTTTACTAATAACTCTGCAATTTTATAGAACATGAAAAGTCCTATTCCACAATATGATACTAAAAGGATAGTAGCTCCAAATCTATTGTCAGTTTCAAGCTCTCTATCATTATCTTCTATCTCTTCATCCATTAATTTATTTAATTTTTCTAATTCTTCCAATTCTAATTTTTCTCTCATAGTTATCATTTTGATTCCTCCATAAATTATAAATTTTTTAGTTATTTAAAATTAAATGAAAGAATCTTTTTAAATCCGTAGGACTCGAGTTTTATATCTAGTTAATATTGAATGATTATTTATATCATAGAGAATATTTTTAATGTTCTCTAATAATGGTACCTTTGTAAATAGATTGTTATTTGAAGTAAAGATAGTAGGTAATAGATCTCTCCAAATAACAATTTCATTGGCATTGCTATGGTTTATCTCACTAGAGATATAATTTTGAATTGGTTCACTTTCGTGAAGAAGAATTATATTTGTTTGTGTATGTTCATAAGTTAAAGAAGGTTTTGCATGTTTTAGATGGTAAGTTGAAGTAAACAATGCAAAAATAATAGCTATTAAAAAATAAGTAACTTTAAATTTGATATTTACTTTCATGCTTTTTTCCTCCTTTATAATTAATCTATTACTATAATACTATTTTATTAAAAGAATTTCTACTTTTTTTTGTTAAAATATGAAAAATTTTTTGTTCAATATTATAGCTTTTTATCTAAATATTATTATTTATGGTATAATCTAATTAGGATGAAAATTTAATTTTAGAAGGGAGCTGAAAAAATGGACTATAAAGAATTAGAGGAAAGATTAAATTTTATAACTCATTATATAGGAACTGGAATGGCAATAGCAGGATGTGTGGCTCTGATAGTACATGCAGTTAGAACAGGAAGAGTAGATTATATAGTAGGAAGTGGAATTTTTGGTGGAGCATTAATTTTAATGTATAGTATGTCTGGAACTTATCATATTCTTCAAGAGGGGAAAATAAAAAATATATTTAAAATTTTAGATCACTCAGCAATCTATATTTTAATTTCAGCATCATATACCCCTTATATCCTAACAGTATTAACAGGAACAGGAAGATGGATACTCTTTGTGTTTCAATGGGGATTGACAATTTTAGGAATTCTATTTAAAATTAAATTTGTAGGAAGATTTCAACTTTTATCAACAATAATATATGTTATAATGGGATGGATAGTAGTTTTTGTTTTTAAAGATCTTAAACTAAATCTTAACTCTATTTCATTAAATTTACTTGTATGTGGTGGAGTGGTATACACAGTAGGAGCTATTTTTTATTCATTAAAAAATATAAAATTTACCCATGCAATATGGCATCTATTTGTAATAGGTGGAAGTGTGTTAAACTATCTTTCAATTTATAATATTGTAAGTGTTTAAAGGGGTTAATGATGAATATTTTAATAGTACAAAGAGATAGAGAGATACAAAAATATCTGAAAAAAGGTTTAAAAGAGTTAGGATATACAGTAGAAATATGTTCAGATAGAGATGATGCTTACTATCATATTAAAAGTGATAATTATGATTTAGCTATTTTAGATATTGATATAGAGAATGGAAATGGGATAGAACTGTGCTCAGAAATAAGAGAGATCAACAAAAAAATAGGAATAATCTTTTTATCTAGTGAAAATGATATAGAAAAAAAGGTTCAAAGCTTAGATAGTGGAGCTGATGACTATATAACTAAACCTTTTTCTTTTATTGAGTTAGCAGGAAGAATTCGTGCTATTCTTAGAAGATGTAAAGGAAATATCAATAAGACAGAGAATAATTTAACAATAAAAAATTTAAAGCTGGATCTTTTAACTAGAGAGGCAAAAAGAGGAGATAGAGAGATAGAGTTAACTTATAGGGAGTTTGCTCTTCTTGAGTACTTAATAAGAAATAAAAATCTTGTTTTAAGTAGAACAATGATAAGAGAAAAAATCTGGAATATGAACTACACAGCAAATACAAATATTGTAGATGTGTATATGACTCATCTTAGAAATAAAATTGATAAGGGAGAAGAGGAGAAGATTATTTATACTGTAAGAGGAGTTGGATATATATTAAAAGGATAGGAGAAAAGAGATGAATTTTTATGTAAAAATGTTAATTAAAGTTTTAGAAAAAAGTATGTCAGCACAAGAGAGTGAAGTATTAAAAAAACTAAAAGCAGGGATAGATTTAGATACTAAAGATAGAAAAGAATTGGAAGAGCTAATAGATAATCTATAAGTTCTGGGAGGCAAAAATGAGATTATTATATGATAGAAATAAGGCAGCAATAATTTACAAGGATAGGGAGTATTCATACAAGGAGTTATTAACAGGGATAAAATATTATTCAACTTTATTAGATATAAAGAAAGATAGTAAAGTAGTGGTGTATGTAGAAAATAGACCAGAGATAATACAATCTTTCTTTTCTATTTGGGAAAAACAAGGGATAGCAATAGTATTAGATGCTGGGTATACTCCAGAACAACTACTATATGTTTTTAATGATGCAGAGCCAGAATATATCTATGCAACAAATAAGAACTATAAAAATGCTGTTGCAGCAAAAGAGATGTATGGAAAAGATATTGAGATAATAAATATAGATGATATAGTTGTACCTAAAGAGTTTCGACCTGACAATTATGAATTAAATGTTGATAATGTAGAGGATACAGCAGTAATTTTATACACTTCAGGAACAACAGGAAATCCTAAAGGGGTAATGCTATCATATAAAAACTTGTTGTCCAATGTAAATGCTATAAAAGCTATAAATTTAGTTGATGAAACAGATAGAGTACTAGCTATTCTTCCATATCACCATGTATTCCCATTAAATATTAATCTATTGATGACAATGTATTTTGGAACATTAGTAGTTATTTTAGATGAGTTATCATCAGAGGCTCTTCGTCATGCACTTAGAGAGTATAAGATAAGTGTAATAATTGGAGTACCAAGAGTTTGGGAGATGCTACACAAAGCTATTATGAATAAGATTAATAGCAGTTTGATAACTAAGAAGATATTTAAAATTTGTCAGTCTATAAATAGTAAAGCTTTAAGCAGATTTGTGTTTAAGAAAGTATATAATGAACTTGGAGGATCTCTAAGAGTTATGGCATCTGGAGGAGCTAAGCTAGATCCAGAAGTTTCAAGAGATTATCTAACTTTAGGATTGCCAATGATAGAAGGATATGGACTTACAGAAACTTCACCTATTATAGCATTTAATAAACCTACTAATGTAAAAGCTGGAACAGTAGGAGAGATTATCCCAGATGTAGAGGTAAAAATAGCTGAAGATGGAGAGATTCTTGTAAAAGGTGCCAATGTAATGAAGGGGTACTATAATAATCCTACTGCAACTAAAGAGGTTATTGATGAAAATGGATTTTTCCATACTGGAGATTTGGGAAAATTTGATGGAGATCACCTTGTAATAGTTGGAAGAAAAAAAGAGATGATAGTATTATCAAATGGTAAAAATATAAACCCAGCAGATATTGAAAATGAGATTATGAAGGGAACTGATCTTATAAAAGAGATAGCTGTAATGGAGTATAATAATCATTTGATGGCAGTTGTATACCCTGATTTTGATTTGATTAAACATAGAAATATAACTAATATCAAAGAAAGTTTAAAATGGGAGATAATTGATAAATATAATGTAACAGCTCCTAAGTATAGAAAAATTTTAGAAGTAAAAATTGTAAAAAATGAACTTCCTAAAACAAAACTTGGAAAAGTAAGAAGATTTATGTTAAATGATTTCTTAAAAGGGGAAGTTGTAGAAGAGGGAGCAGAGGGAACAGTAGTAAATCAACAACCTAAAAAAGAGATTGAAGTTCCTGAAGAGTTAAAAGAGATCTATACAACATTAAAAGAGAATATTGAGAGAAACTATGATGCTCAAGTTACTCCAGATGCTCACTTAGAATTAGATCTAGGATTAGATTCATTGGATATAGTTGAGATACTATCTTTTGTAGAGAGTAGTTATGGAGTAAAAATAAAAGAAGAGGAATTTACAAATATAAAAAATGTTTTAGCCTTAGCAGAGTTTATTAAAAATCATGGTGGAACATTTAGCAGTGTTGAGATAGATTGGAAAAGTATTTTAAATGAGAGAATAGATATTAATCTTCCAAAATCAGCTTGGGTAGGAAAATTAATAAGAATTATAACAATGCCAATTTTCTCTCTATATTTTAGTTTGAAAAAAGAATCACAGGAGAAAATTTCAAATGAACCAGCTATATATGTAGGAAACCATCAAAGTTTCTTAGATGCTCTTATGTTTAACCAAGCTATACCAATGAAGATGATGAATGATACTTATTATATAGCAACAGTGGTGCATTTTGATACTCCACTTAGAAGATATTTAGCAGATAGAGGAAATGTTTTAATAGTAGATATTAATAAAAATCTAAAGGAAACTTTACAAGTATCAGCTGAAGTTTTAAGAGAGGGTAAAAATTTAGTTATATTCCCAGAGGGAGCAAGAACAAGAGATGGAGAGTTACAAGAGTTTAAAAAGACTTTTGCTATCTTGTCTAAAGAGTTAAATGTACCTGTAGTACCATTTGGAATAAAAGGAGCATACAAGGCTATGCCATATGGAAGTAAATTCCCAAGTATGTATCCTATTAAGATAAAATTCTTTGATAAGATATGCCCAAAAAATCTAACAATCGAAGAGATTGTAGAGAAGAGTAAGGAAGAGATTGAAAGTTGGTTAATGAGATAGAGTTATTAAATTTAAAAAATATATATATTTATTTAAAAATTATATGTATTATTTTAAATAATAATGTTGAAAAAATGTAATAAAAATGCTATTATAAATTAAGTAATATTAAAATGGGTGGTTGTAAAGGTGGATAAGATTTATGTTGTTGGCTTTGCTAAAACAAATTTAGATAATCCAATAACTAAAAATTATGTGAAGTTCTTGTTAGCTTTTATAATTAATGAAAAAACTAATGAAATATTAGATTTTGAAATGTCTTCTATGTTTAAAATGACAAATGATTTTGTTAAAGACTTATTTGTAGGAAAAAAATTTATAGAAGATGAAGAAGAAATTATAGAAAGCATAAAAAAAAGATATTTAGGAAATTCACAAAAATCTATTATAGTAGCATATAAAGATGCAATAAAAAAATATAATAACTCTAAGAATTAAATACACTTATTTATAATATTTTGCGTAAATAAGGTCTAAGATTCTAACAGCGTTTTTTCGTATGTAGAATTTTAGACCTTTTTTATTTATAAAAAATTTTATTAGGGGGGTTGTGTTATGATATTTGGATTACCAGCATTAATAGGATTTTTGCCATTGGCAATTTATTTGTATTTGGCATTTAAAGGAAAAGATTTGTTAGTTACAGTAGTAATCTGTGTCTTAGTAGGAGCGATATTAACAGGTCAAACTCCAGTTTCACTTTCAGCCGAGATTGCTAAAGGGTTACAATCATTTTTAGGTTTAATTGGTTTTATAATAATGATGGGTGCAGGACTAGGGGAAGTTTTAACTGAAACTAAAGTAGCTAGAAACTTAGTTGATGTTCTTATAAAAAAAGTAGGGATAAAAAGTCAAAATCAAGCAATAATAGTAACAATGTTAATATCTACATTGCTTGTATCATTATTAGGAACTTTAGCAGGAGCTAATGCTATGATTACTCCTATTTTAATTCCAATAGTAGCAAGTTTTGGAATAACACCTAATGCTTTAGCAGTAATTTTACATGGAGCAGGAGCATGTGGATTATTCTTAGGACCTTTTGTTCCACCAGTAATAACATTAATGGGATTGACTAATTTAAGCTATGGAGAATATTTAGTAAGTGTAGGATTACCAGTAGCAATTTTAGTTTTACTTTCTACGTACTATACAGGAAGAAAAGTTCAAAAACAATATGAAGGAGTTGAAACTTATAGTCAAGAAGACTTAAATATAAATGAGGACTTTACTGCTACACCTGAGACAAGTAGAGCAACATTTGTTTTTGCCTTAGTAATGATAGGAATGTTAATATATGGAATTTTTGCTAAAGCAGGAGCGGCTTATGCAGTATTAGTAATGTTAGTAGTAGCATTTTCAACTGGATTAGCAGCAGGAAAAAGTTTAATGGAGATAGTTCAAAGTTTAATTAAAGGATCAACAAGAATGTTCTGGCTATTCTTTATGTTTGTTTTATATGATCCATTCTTAAATTTTGTTACTATGACAGGAGCTTTTGAAAAGCTAGGAGAACTTTTAAAACCTTTAATTGAAGTAAGTGGAGATATAGGATTTATTATTATTAGTACATTAGTAGGAGTATTTGGAGTTTCAGGAGCAGCAGTAGCACAATCAGTTGTATTAAATGATTTGTTTAAAAATATAGTTGCTGATATTAATTTACCAATGACAATTTGGGCTACAGTTTTATTAATAGGATCACAAATTACATCATTTGCATATCCTACTGGGGATATGATAGGACAAATGGGGTTAGCTCGTTCAAAAGATCTTAAGAGTATGATTAGAAATGGTATAACTATAACAATAGTAATGATTATTTATATAATTTTAAGAGCAGTAATCTATTCACTATAATTAAAAATGGATTCTAAGAGGAGGAAAATATTATGGAAAATAAAATAAAAGAGATTTTATCTCATTATAAAGGAGTATTTGGAGTAATTATAAAAGACTCTTTTGGAAATAGATTAGCTATAAATGAAAATGAGGTTTTTCCATCTGCAAGTATTATTAAACTTTTTATATTGAATAGATTAGCTAAAGAAGATTATGATGTAATAGTTAAACTAACAAAAGAGGTTAAAGTTGGAGGTTGTGGAGTTTTAAAATCTTTAAAAGATGGACTTATGCTTACGACAAAAGATTTAGCATATTTAATGATATGTTTAAGTGATAATACTGCAACAAATCTTTTAATAGACTATGTAGGAATGGAAAATGTAAATCAACATTCAAAAGAAAATGGATATTTACATACAATTTTAGGAAGAAAAATGATGGATATAGAAGCTAAAAAAGCTGGAAAAGATAATTTTACTTCTCCTAAAGATGTAGAAAGAATATTAGATATTTTATGTGAGGATAAAGATTGTTTAGATATGTTAAAAAATCAAGCTTGTAATAATAAACTTCCTTTATATTTACCAGAAGAAGTGGAATTGGCACATAAAACAGGAGAATTAACATCTATTGAGCATGATGTAGGAAGATTATATTTTGAAAAAGGTTGGGTAGATATAATTGTATTAACTAAAGAACTTTTAGATAATACAGATGGAAAGAAATTAAATAATGAAATAGGAAAGGTAGTATATGATTATTACAATCAATAAGAGGAGTAAAAAATGAATTATGATATTGTTATTAATAATGGATTAGTAGTTTTTGGAAATGAAAATCAAGCTGAATTTTTAAATTTGGGAATAATTAGTGATAAAATAGTAGATATTTCAAAAGAGAAATTGATAGGGAAAAAAAATATAGATGCTAATGGAAAAATAGTTTCTCCTGGATTTATAGATCCGCATTGTCATTCAGATCTATCAGTATTCTTTGACTATGAAATGACAAGTAAAATTTTTCAAGGAGTTACAACAGAAATAAATGGTAACTGCGGGATAGGAATGACTCCTACAATAGCAGGTCATGAAAAGGAACTTAAAAAATATGTGATAGATCATTTTCTTACCCCAAAAGATTTTAAATTAGAAGAGTATAGGGATTTAAATTCATTGAAAGATGTGATAACTACAAAAAAAACTGTAACAAATCAAGGTTATTTAGTAGGAACAGGTTGTCTTAGAATAGGAGCTAAGGGATTTCGAACAAATGAGGTCACTAAATTGGATCTTGAAATTATGGCAGAGGCTTTAAGAAAAGAATTTTCTGCAGGGGCATTAGGAGTTTCATTTGGACTTATTTATCAGCCAGGAAACTTTATGTTGAAAGATGAAATTATAGAAATAATGAAAGTAGTAGCTGAAAATGATAAGATTACTTCTTTCCATATGAGAAATGAAGGAGAAAATATAATAGAAGCTATAAAAGAGGTTATTGATTGTGCTGAAAAAAGCAAATGTAAAACTAATATTTCTCATTTAAAAATTATGAGTAAAAATAATTGGGGGAAATCTAAAGAGATTTTACAGCTTTTAGAAGATGCAAGAAATAAAGGATTAAAAATAACATATGATCAATATCCATATATGGCAACTTCTACAACTTTAATGGTTCTTTTTCCACAAGAGATATTTAATGGAAATATAGAAGAATTTATAACTAATATTTCTAAAATAACAGCTGAAGATAGAAAAAAAATATTAGCTAATATTAATAGTAGAGGTGGAAGTAAAAATATTCTTATTTCTAATACTTTCTTGCCTAATAATAAATATTCTGGAAAAACAGTAGAAGATATAATGCAAGAAATGAAGTTAAATGAAGTTGATACAATTCTTTTGCTAGTAAAAGAAACTCAAGGAAGAGCTAAAGCAATATATTTTTCAATGTGTGAAGAAGATATGGATAATTTTATGAAATGTTCATATAGTGTTATAGGTAGTGATGGATCTTCTATTCCGATAGAAAATATAAATTCATTATTTGGAAAACCACACCCAAGAAATTTAGGAACTTTTCCTAAATTTATAAAGTTAAACAGAGAGAAACAATTATTTTCTATAGAAGTTATGATAAATAAGATAACTAAAAGAACAGCAGATTTATATTGCATAAAAGATAGAGGAGAAATTAAAATAGGAAATTATGCTGATATAACAATTTTTGATTATAATAATGTAGAAGATATTTCTACTTTTGAAAATCCATTCCAAAAATCTAAAGGAATAGAATATGTAATTGTAAATGGAAAAATTGTTGTAGAAAATGGTAATTATACTGGAATAAAAGCAGGAATTTTTATAGACTAAGTAAAAATCCCCCTTCTTCAATAGAGGGGGATTTTCTATTATTTATTTAAAAAATCAAGAGCATATTGAGCATAGAATGCTACACCATATTTGAAAGCATCCTCATCAACATTAAATTTACCATGATGGTGAGGGTAAACAATTCCTTTAGCTTCATTTCTAGCCCCAAGTCTAGTCATAACACCAGGAACAACAGAAGAGAACTCAGAGAAATCTTCCCCACCTGTGCTAGGTGGAAGGTGAAGTACATTTTCTTTTCCTACAAGTTTGCTAGCAGCTTCTTGAGCTATCTTAGCACATTCATCATCGTTGATAGTAGGTTTAACACAAGAATCATATTCCATTTCAGCAGTTGCCCTATATGCTTCAGCTGTAGATTTTGCTATTCTTTCAATAGCAGCTGAGATAACATCTTTGTATTCAGGTTTGAAATATCTAACAGTTCCCTCTAGTACAGCAGTAGGGGCGATAACATTAAATCTAGTACCAGATTTAATAGATCCAGTAGTTACTACAACAGGATCAAATGGACTTAACTCTCTACTAACAATAGATTGTAGGTTCATAACAGTAGCAGCTCCAACAACAACAGCATCAACACATTGTTCAGGTCTAGCTCCATGTCCACCCTTTCCAGTAATAGTTATTTTAAAAGCATCAGCAGATGCCATTCTAGGACCACCATCAGCATTGATAGTTCCAGTAGGCATATCAGAAGAGATATGGATTCCCATTACCCCATCTACTCCATCTAAAACTCCATCAGCAACCATTGCTGCTGTTCCTCTTCCTACCTCTTCTCCTGGTTGGAAGAAGAATTTTACAGTTCCTTTAAGCTCATCTTTCATTTGATTTAAAACTTTAACAGCTCCCAATAGCATAGCTCCATGAGTATCATGTCCACAAGCGTGCATTAGTCCAGGTACTTTAGAAGCATAATCAACATCATTCTCTTCAACAACAGCTAGAGCATCAATATCCCCTCTAAGAGCCACAGTTTTACCAGGAGTATTACCATGAATAGTGGCTACAACTCCAGTTCCAGCAACACTTTTATATTCAACACCCATTTTATCTAGCTCTTCTTTAATTCTTGCAGAAGTATTAAACTCCTTCATGCTAGGTTCAGGATTCATGTGAAACTCTCTTCTCATTTTAACAACATACTCTTGTACTTCTTTTGCTAATTCTAATGTTTTCATAAATTTCCTCCTCTGTTTTATATATAATTTTATTTTTCTTCATCTAAAACATACATATTTGTAACATCAATATATCCATCATTTCTAAAAACAAGATTTTTTACATTTTTTCTAATAGCCATATTGATCATTGGATAAACTAAAGTATAGTGAGGTAAATCCTCTTGTAAAATATTTTGTACTTCGTGATAAGCTTTAGTTCTTTCCTCTTCATTACTAGAATATCTAGCTTTGTCTAATAACTCATCAACTCTCTCATTTTTATAATAACTTCTGTTTCCTGATAATCCTTGTTGACTAGAATGGAATAAAGGATATAGGAAAGCATCAGCATCACTAGTAGAGTTCCATGATAATAAGTAAAGTTGTTTATTTGGTTGAGCAGTTCTTGAGATATATGCTCCCCATTCAAAGATTTTAATCTCTGCATTGATTCCAATCTGTTTTAATTGCTCTTGCATAATAACACACATATCTGTTCTAGATCCCTCATCATTTACCCAAAGTTCAATATCCAATCCATTTTCATATCCAGCTTCTTTTAATAATTGTTTTGCCTTTTCAACATCTTGAGTATATTGTTTAGCAGGTGCAATATGTGCAGGAGAAGCTTTAGGTAAAACAGAATCAGCAACAACAGCAGATCCTCTAAAAACAGTTTCAGTTAAGATTTTAGTATCAATAGCATAAGCAATAGCTTGTCTAAGTTTTATATTTTGGAAAGTAGGGTTAGTAGAGTCAAATCCTAAATATAGAGAAGATGGAGATGAAACTTCTAAAAACTCCATATCTGAACTTTTTTGAATAGCCTCTTTATCCATAATTCCAATATCAAAAGCCATATCAGCTTCACCAGTTTCTAGTGCAATAGTTCTATTACTAACTTCAGTAATACATCTCATTGTAATCTGTCTAACTTTTGGAGCACCTAAGAAAGATTCATCAAAAGCTTCAACGATGATTCTATCTCCAGGAATCCAATCTTTAAACTTATATTGTCCAGTTCCAACAGGAGATTTAAAGAAGTTTTCCTCTCCTACCTCTTGGACAGCTCTTTTACTAACAATAGAAGCTTGTGTTTGAGCTAAGTTTGTTAATAGTGGACCAAAAGGTTTTTCAGTAGTTACTTTTACTGTATAATCATCAACTACACTTACTTCAGAGATTGGTTTAAAAAGATAAGAACTTTGATTAGAAACTCTTGCTCTATCTAAAGTAAATTTAACATCTTCAGCTTTTAGTTCATCACCATTGTGGAATTTTACACCTTTTTTTAGATAAAATACTGTGTTTAAATCATCAACTTTCTCCCAATGTTCAGCTAAACAAGGGATAATATTTAAATCCTTGTCAAATGTTACCAATCCATTAAAGATTAATTTAATAGTTTTATTTGATGTAGTATCAATAGTTCTTTGTGGATCAAGTGTTTTAGCATCAGCTTTTAAAGCTACAACTATATTTTCTTTATATTTTTGACTTTGTTGAGGTTCATTAGTTTTTTCCTCTTTTTTATTATCAGTTGCAATAACTTTCATTCCTGTAAAAAATACTATCATCATGGCTACTAAAGCAGTTCCTATTTTTTTCATTGTATTATTTTTCTTTTCCATTTACAACACCTCATTTTAATATTTTTAGAATAGTTTTAGATTGATTATAGTTGTATTGGAAAACTGAGGAGTGTCCTGCAAAGAATTTTAAAAGCTTTCATAATATTTCCCCCTTTTGTGTATAAAAAAAGCAGCCATAAGGCTGCTTATAAATAACTTGCTTTTAATTAACAGAATCTTTAATATATGAAAAAAGTTATATAAATTTAATTTAGAACTACTTATATGAATAAATTTAAAATAACCCTCTTATTAAAGAAAAGCCAATATAAATATTTCAGTCTTACCTTAACATAATTTTTGCTATATGAAATTGTAGTAAATATAAAATAGAGTATAAAACTAGAAAATATAACAAATATTATTATGCTAAATAAGAACATATATTGACCTCCTTTTTTAATTTTTTTATCTTGTGATGAGTATAATACTAAACTTGAAAAAAATCAAGTTATTTTTTTATTTTTCAGAAAAAAATAGTTCATTTACTTTTTCAGAATTAGGTTTTCCAAAATATGATCCTATTGTAAACAGTAAAATAGAGAATATTATTGTTGGTACAATTTGATGCATATTCATAATTTTAATATTCATAATAACTGTGTATAGATAGAAAACCACACTAAATATCATTGAAACAGCAGCTCCAGTGGCATTTGCTCTCTTCCAATATAATCCTAAAAGTATAGGACAGAAGAAAGCTGCCTCTTGTCCAGCAAGTGCAAAAAGATTTATCCATACCAATAGTTTAGGTGGATTTAAAGCTAATACAAAAACAATTATTCCCAATAGAAGAGAAGTTGCAAAAGAAAGTTTTTTAATTTTGCTCTCACTTGGATTTTTATCAATATAATTTATATATAGATCTTTTACTATGGCAGCAGAGGACATAATTAAAAGTGAATCAACTGATGACATAATAGCTGCTAGAGGACCAGCAATAAATACTCCTGCAAGAATAGGGTGCATATTTTTTATAGCAAGAATAGGGATAATTTTATCTCCTACCTCTACACCAGGCTCAACAGCTGCTCCCATAACTCCAACTAAGTGCATTCCAAGCATAAGAATTCCAACAATAGAAGTTCCAATAATCATAGCTCTGTGCATAGCTTTACTATCTTTAAATCCCATACATCTTACCTCTGTAACTGGAAGTCCCAATACCCCCACTCCAACAAGCATCCAGAAAGATAGGATAAATGGCTTAGAAACAGCTCCATTACTATCTGGTGTTAAAAGATTAGGATTAGTTTTTAAAAGAGTTTGCATAATATTTTCCATACCATTTCCTTTTTCTAAAATGATAAAGAAAAGAAGTCCAGTAGCTAGTAACATAACAATACCTTGGATAGCATCTGTTATAGTAACAGCTCTAAATCCTCCAAATGTAGTATAAATGATTACTACAGCAGTAAATAGAATAAGACCGAAATTGTATGAAAGCCCTGTTACACTTTCAAATAATCTAGCTCCTCCAACAAATTGAGCAACAATAGTTCCTATAAAGAAGATCAGCATCATTAAAGAGGCAAGAACTATAACTAAGTTACTTTCATATCTAGCTCTTAAATAGTCAGTTATAGTAACACCATTTATTTTTCTAGATATAATAGCAAGTTTTTTTCCAAGTATTCCAAGGGTAAAGAAAGCAGTTGGAACTTGAATACAAGCTAGAAATACCCAACTTAACCCTAAGTTATATGCCACACCAGGACCACCAATAAAAGAGCTTGCCCCTACATATGAGCTAATTAGAGTCATTGCTAAAACTAATCCCCCCATACTTCTACTACCAATAAAGTATTCTTCCATAAATTTTCCAGCTTTATGTTTATGTTTACCAGTTTGCCAAGCTATAATTAAAATAGCTAAAATATATATAAAAATTGGAATTATTAACATTTATCTTTCTCCTTTTCCTCTAAATCAATTTCTTTAAAAAAGAACTTTATAGCCACCCAAACTAAGATGTTTATAAATACAAGACCAACTACACATGAGAAGAAAAACCATCTAGGAAGCCCCAAAATATAGATATACTCACTAGGATCTTTCCCCTCATCAATGTATCCCCAGAAATACCACCATACAAAATAGATTAAATACAATATAATTGTAATTAATGCTTCTTTGTTAATTTGTTTCTTTATATCCATTTTTCCCTCCTTAAAAATGTATTTGACATCTATAATAGCCCAAAAGCAAAAAAAAAGCAATATAAAATAATAGTTGAGGATATTTTAGATTTGATGTATAATAATTATTTGAAATATATAAAATAGAATTAGAGAGGAAAGAGATGAAAAAATATTTAAAACTTTTTACTGGAATGTTTTTATGTGCTTTAGGGTGTGTAATGATAATTAAAGCAGATTTTGGATCAGCTCCTTGGGATGTTTTGCATCAAGGGATATCAAAAACAATAGGAGTTACAATAGGACAAGCAAGTATAACTTTAGGGATATTTATAGTATTGTTAGATATATTTTTAGGGCAACCAATAGGGATAGGAACAGTATTAAACTTTTTAAGCATAGGTATTTTTATGGATCTTATATTTTATTTTAATCTTATTCCAGAAAGTTCATCAATTATTTATAGGATATTTTTATTAGTTGTAGGGATATTTTTCTATGCTTATGGAACTTTTTTGTATATGGTACAAGGAATGGGATGTGGTCCAAGAGATGGATTTATGCAAATTTTAACTAAAAGAACAAGATTCTCTGTTGGAGTTATAAAGAATGGGATAGAGATAATGGCATTTTCATTAGGATGGCTTTTAGGTGGAAATTTAGGGATAGGAACAATAGCAACAGCACTTGGATTGGGAACTTCTCTAGCTTTCATTTTAAAGTTTTATGATGTGGATTTGAAAGAGTTAAAACATAAAACAATAAAAGAGGAGATAGTTTCTTTTAAAAAGAAAATAAAATTATAATATATTTTTTCTTTCCCAAATATTAGCTAAAATGGAATTTGGAGAAGAATATTAGAGAGAGTTACGAAATCTGACGCTA
>OGRS01000399.1_pt1 | contig 42999 bp, 41 predicted proteins | sample 1553561 | NCBI WGS metagenome assembly OGRS01 (sample SAMEA2580103, study PRJEB22360) | human gut metagenome | biome: human gut; feature: human-associated habitat; material: faeces | place: Denmark | collected 2008/2010
TAAAAAAATTAATATTAAATTTTTGAATTAAACCTTTGATTTTTTTATATAAAAATGGTATACTAATATGATAATATTTGCCTGTAAGAAGAGAGTTTAAAGTAAGTAGTAAGAGAAGGAAGATAAAAATTTTATTTTCGTTCCCTTATTATTTACAAAGATATACTAGTTTCTTCTTAAAAATACAAAGGTGAATAAAATTTAAGAAATAGGAGGAAATTAATGTTTAACGAAACAAAATTAGAATTAGAAATTGGTGGAAGAACACTATCTCTTTCAACAGGAAAATTTGCTAGACAATCAAACGGAGCAGTAATGATTCAATATGGAGATACAGTAATGCTTTGTACTGTAAACAGAAGTAAAGAAGGAAGAGCAGGTTCAGACTTTTTCCCATTAACAGTAGACTATATTGAAAAATTCTACGCTGCTGGAAAATTCCCTGGAGGATTTAACAAAAGAGAATCAAGACCATCTGTTGACGCAACTTTAATATCAAGATTAACAGATAGACCTATAAGACCAATGTTCCCAGATGGGTTCAATTATGAGGTACAAATTGTAGATACAATATTCTCATATGATGGAGAAAATACACCAGATTATTTATGTGCAATTGGATCATCAGCAGCTTTAATGATATCTGATATTCCTTTCTTAGGACCAGTTGCATCAGTAATCGTTGGAAGAAATAAAGATGGAGAATTTATATTAAACCCTACTCCAGCAGAACTTGAAGAAAGTGATTTAAACTTAAAAGTTGCTGGAACAAAAGAAGCTGTTAACATGGTTGAAGCTGGTGCTAGAGAAATGGACGAAGAAACTATGTTAAAAGCTATAATGTTCGGACACGAAAATATTAAAAAAATCTGTGAATTCCAAGAAGAATTTACAAAATTAATTGGAAAAGAAAAAATAGAGTTTACTAAAGAAGAACCAAACCCAGTTGTTAAAAACTTTATCGACACAAATGGTGAAGAAAGATTAAAACAAGCTGTATTAACAACAGGAAAACAAGCTAGACAAGATGCAGTAGACGCTTTAAAAGAAGAATTAACTGCGGCTTTTGTAAACGAAAATTATCCAGAAGTTCCAGAAGAAGAATTACCAGAAGATGTAATGACAGAATTTGATACTTACTATGATGGACTTATGAAAAAATTAGTTAGGGAAGCTATACTTTATCATAAACACAGAGTTGACGGAAGAAAAACTGACGAAATAAGACCTCTATATGCTGAAGTTGGAACTTTACCAATGCCTCACGGATCAGCTATGTTCACAAGAGGAGAAACTCAAGCTCTTGTTACTGTAACTCTTGGATCAAAAGCAAATGAACAATTAATCGACACATTAGATGAAGAGTTCTACAAAAGATTCTATCTTCACTATAACTTCCCAGCTTATTCAGTAGGAGAAATCGGAAGAAACGGAGCTCCTGGAAGAAGAGAGTTAGGACATGGATCACTTGCTGAAAGAGCTTTATCATATGTAATACCGTCTGAAGATGTATTCCCTTACACAGTAAGAGTTGTATCAGATATCACTGAATCAAACGGATCATCTTCTCAAGCATCAATCTGTGGAGGATCTTTAGCTCTTATGGACGCTGGAGTACCTATCAAAGAACACGTTGCTGGAATTGCAATGGGACTTGTTAAAGAGGGAGAAGAATTTACAGTTCTTACAGATATAATGGGACTTGAAGACCACTTAGGAGATATGGACTTTAAAGTTGCTGGAACAAAATCAGGAATTACAGCTCTTCAAATGGATATTAAAATAACTGGAATCACTGAAGAGATAATGAGAATAGCTTTAAACCAAGCTCACAAAGCTAGAATAGAAATTTTAGGAGTTATGAACGCAGCAATTCCTACTCCAAGAGAAGAACTTGCTCCAAACGCTCCAAGAATTTATAAAATGCAAATAGATGTAGATAAAATTGGAGCTTTAATCGGACCTGGTGGAAAAAATATCAAAAAAATAATCGATGAAACAGGAGCTTTAGTTGACATTGAAGATGATGGAAAAGTATCAATCTTCTGTGCTGACTTAGATGCTTTAGAACATACAGTAAAATTAATCAACTATCATGTAAAAGATGTTGAAGTAGGAGAAGTTTACAGAGGAAAAGTTGTAAAAATAGCTAAATTTGGTGCGTTTATGGAAATACTTCCTGGAAAAGAAGGACTTCTACACGTATCAGAAATTTCTACTGAAAGAGTAGCTAACGTTGAAGATGTATTAAAAGAAGGAGATGTCTTTGATGTAAAAGTTATATCTAATGAAGGTGGAAAAATTAGCTTAAGTAGAAAAAAAGTTTTATTAGATTTAACTAAATAGTTAAGGAGTTAAGAAATTAATGAAATTAGGATTAATAAGCCTTGGTTGTAGTAAAAATACTGTTGATAGCGAAAATATGTTAGGAATACTAGTAAAAGAAAAACAACTTGAACTAGTAGAAGACTTAGAAGAAGCTGATGTAGTAATAGTAAATACTTGTGCATTTATAAATGATGCTAAAGAGGAATCTATTCAAACTATTTTAGAGATGGCAGACTATAAAAAAGATGGAAATTTAAAAAAATTAGTAGTTTGTGGTTGTCTATCTGAAAGATATAAAGATGAACTTATAAAAGAGATACCAGAAATAGACGCTGTTGTAGGAACAGGAGACGTTGATAAAATAGGAGAAGTAGTAGATTCTATTCAAAATGGAAATAAAGAGATAAAGGTGGGAAGTTTAGACTTCCTACCTACTTCAAAAACTCCAAGAATGCTTACAAACTATCCTCATAGTGCATATTTAAAAATCTCTGAAGGGTGTGATAAAAAATGTACTTATTGTATAATTCCATCACTTAGAGGAGAGTTAAGAAGTAGAACTATTGAAGATGTAGTTGAAGAGGCTAAAATATTAGCTAGCGATGGAGTTATAGAACTTAATCTTTTAGCTCAAGAAATAACTGAATATGGAAAAGATATATATGGAAAGAGAATGTTGCCAGAACTTCTGAAAGAACTTGTAAAAGTAGAGGGAATAGAATGGATAAGACTTTATTATATGTATCCAAATTCAATATCAGATGAACTTATTGAAGTTATAAAAAATGAACCAAAAATTTGTAATTATTTTGATGTACCTATCCAACATATATCTGATAATATTTTACAAAATATGGGAAGGGCAAAATCAGGAGATTATATAAGAAGTATTCTTGGAAGAATCAGAGGAAGAATACCAGATGCTACAATAAGAACCACTGTAATAGTTGGTTTCCCTGGAGAAACAGAAGAAAACTTTGAAGAGTTAAAAGAATTTATAAAAGAATTTGAGTTTGATTATGTAGGAGTTTTCAAATATTCAAGAGAAGAGGACACAGTAGCATATGATTTACCAAATCAAATTCCTGAAGAGATAAAAGAAAAGAGATGGAGCGAACTTCTAAACATTCAGGGAGAGATTGTTGAAAGAAAAAATGAAAGATTTATTGGTGAAACAGTAGATGTTATCATTGATGGAGTTTCAACAGAGAGTGAATATATGTTAGAAGGTAGAATGAGATCTCAAGCTTTGGAGATAGATGGAAAGGTATTAACAAGCGATGGAACTGCAAATGTTGGGGATATCGTGAAAGTAAAACTAGAACAAAACTTCCAATATGATTTTATTGGACCTATAATAGAAGAGGAATAACAGGGGGACGAAAATGAATTTACCTAATAAGTTAACAATAACAAGATTAGTACTGGCAGTGCCATTTATTTATTTCTTAGAAAATTCAGTAGATGGAGGTTGGCCTTATAGAATAATAGCTTTGGCTTTATTTGCTGTGGCGTCAATCACAGATTTCTTTGATGGATATCTTGCAAGGAAACATAATCTTATAACTGATTTTGGAAAGGTAATGGATCCGTTGGCTGATAAAGTTTTGGTTATATCAGCACTAGTTGTTATGGTTTATTTAAGATATATTCCGTCTTGGATGTCAATAGTTGTTATATTTAGAGAATTTTTGATAAGTGGAATCAGAATAGTTGTAGCAGCAAAAGGAGAAGTTATAGCAGCCAATAAATTAGGTAAATATAAAACAACTTCTCAAATGATTGTTATTATGATACTTATATTATTTGGAAAAGAATATCCAACAATTATGAATATAAACTCATATTTAATGATGATACCTGTTGTTTTAACTATTTGGTCTGGAATAGAATATATAAATATAACAAAACATTATTTCTTAGAAGAAAACTAAAAAGGAGAAAAAATGGGACATATGTTATTTAGAATAGTTGATATGGCTGTATACGTTCTTCAGGTGATACTTTTCATAAGAGTTATCCTTTCTTGGTTAGCTCCAACAACAAGAAATGATTTTACAGATGTTGTTTATGCTATAACAGAGCCTATGTTAAAACCTTTTAGAATGATTTTACCTATTGGGTACAGCAGATTAGATATTTCACCTGTTCTTGCTTATTTCGCTTTGAACTTAATAAGAAGATTAGCAATTATGCTACTTTTCTAAAAATATAGAAAAAATAAAAAAATAGAGGATAATCTTCTCTATTTTTTTTTTCTGTGATATAATAAAGAGATAAAAAGTTAAAATTTATGAAAGGAAAAATAATGGAGGATATAAAAAATACTTTTAGTGAATATCATATACCAGTTCTATATTATGAAACAATAGAAAATCTTATAACAGATAAAAATGGAGTTTATTTAGATTGTACTTTAGGAGGAGGAGGTCATTCTGAGGGAATTTTAAAAAATATCTCTGATAAGGGAATGTTAATCTCAATAGACCAAGATGAACAAGCAATAAAGTTTGCATCAAAAAGATTAGAGCCTTACAAAAGTAGATGGAAAGTTTATAAAGATAATTTCCAAAATCTTGATTCAGTTCTTTATATGGCCGGGAAATATCAAGTTGATGGAATATTAATGGACATTGGAGTTTCTTCAACTCAACTTGATGATGAAACAAGAGGTTTCTCATATAGATTTGATACAAGACTTGATATGAGAATGGATAAAAGCAGTCCTTTGTCAGCTTATGAAGTTGTAAATGAGTACCCAGAAGAAAAACTTTCTAAAATAATCTATGAATATGGAGAAGAGAGATTTGCAAGAAAGATTGCAAGATTTATCTGTGAAGAGAGAGATAAAAAGAAAATCGAAACAACAGGAGAGCTTGTAGAAATAATAAGAAGAGCTTATACTGGAAAAACTCAAAAACACCCTGCTAAAAAGACTTTCCAAGCTATTAGAATAGAAGTTAATAAAGAGCTTGAAGTTTTAGAAATCGCTATTGAAAAAGCTGTAAAATGTCTAAAAAAAGGTGGAAGACTTGCAATAATCACTTTCCACTCTTTAGAAGATAGAATAGTTAAAAATAAATTTAAAGAATTAGAAAAAGGTTGTACTTGTCCACCAGAATTACCAGTTTGTATATGTGGAAAAAAACCTCAAGTGAAAGTTTTAACTAAAAAACCAATCTGTGCAGGAGAAAATGAGCTTGAGTATAACAACAGAGCCCACTCTGCAAAATTAAGAATAGTTGAAAAAATTTAAGATGGAGTAAGAGATGAGAAAGATTTTGACAATAATATTTATAGGGATTTTAATGTGTGGGATATTAATTTTCCATAATAAATTATTAATAAAAATTTCTATAATCGAAAGAGAAATATATGTAGAAAAAAGATATGTGGAAGATTTGGAAAAAAAACTTTCTATGATAAAAATGAACTATGAACAGAAAGTTGATTTGAAAGCTTTTGAGCAGGAGATGGCTAAGAAAAAACAGATGGAAATAACAACAGATGTCAATTATTTTTCTACAGAAGAAGAAAGTGAAATGGAGGAGTAATGCCTGTATCAGTAGGACAAAAAATAGAATTAGATATAGAGAAAATAGTTTACGGTGGAGAGGGAATGGGATATTTCAATGACTTTGCAGTTTTTGTGCCTATGTCTGTTCCTGGAGATAAAGTAGAAGTAGAGATAATATCAAAGAAAAAAAATTATGCTAGAGGACTTATAACAAAACTTTTAAGTGCTGGAGCTGAGAGAATAGATGATGGTCGTGTATCTTTTGAAGATTTTCACGGTTGTGATTTTGGAATGCTTAGCTATGAATCGCAACTAAAATATAAACAACAGCTTGTGGCTGATGTTATGGAGAAGATAGGCGGAGTAAAAGATTTAGTTGTTCCACCAACTTTAGGTTCTCAAGAGATATATAATTATAGAAATAAGGTGATAGAGCCTTTTGCTTATGGAAAAGAGAGAGAGATAATAACAGGAATGTTTGGTAAAAGAAGTCACGACGTTTTCCAAGTGAAAGAAAATATGTTAAGCTCAAAACTTAGTAATAAAGTTATAAATAAAGCAAAAGAGATTTTAAATAGAGATAAAAATCTATCTGTCTATGATGAGGTTAAGCACAGAGGGATTTTAAGACATATAATGACAAGAACAAACTCTAAAAATGAGGCAATGGTAGTTCTTGTAGTAAATCTAAAAAAAGTATCAAAGGAAGTTGAAAAATTTTTATCAGAACTTTATAATCAAATGGAAGAGATAAAATCTGTTTATGTCTCTTTAAATACAGAGAAAACAAACTTTGCTCTTGGTAAAACAATGGTTCATCTTTTTGGAGAGAAAACTATTTTTGAAGAGATTGAGGGAATAAAATTTAATATCTCTCCAAGTTCATTCTTCCAAATAAATTTAGAACAAACTAAGAGATTGTATAATCTAGGAATAAGTTATTTTGATAATATTGAAGATAAATATATAATAGATGCTTTCTCAGGAACTGGAACTATCGGAATGATTTTATCTAAGAAAGCTCAAAAAATATATTCTATTGAGATTGTAAAATCTGCTGTTGAAGATGGAATTAAGACAGCTAAGGAAAATGGAATTGAAAATATAGATTTTATAATCGGTGATGTTAATAAAGAGATAAAAAAATTGATGGATATGGGAAATAAAGTAGATTCTATAATATTTGACCCACCAAGAAAGGGTATCGAAGAAGTAACTCTTAGAGGTCTTACAAAACATAAGATAGAGGAGATTGTTTATATATCTTGTAATCCATCTACTTTTGCTAGAGATACAAAAATCCTTATAGAAGAGGGTTATAGTTTAGAAAAGATTCAACCTGTAGATATGTTTCCCCAAACTTCACATATAGAAGTAGTTGGGAAGTTTTCTTTGAAAAAATAAGGAGTTACATTTTGTAAAATCACGATTTTTAGTGTATTTTCCGCCATTTTTCCGACATAAAAAAATAAATAAAATTAAAAGCTGTTATATTTTGAGAATTAAAAAATATTTCTTAGATTTATAACAGCTTTTTTTACATTTTTTTACTCATTTTTTATTTGAAAAATAGATAATTAGAAAGTTTATAAAAATTAAAAGAAAATTTAATATATTTTTTAAATAATTTTTAAAAAAACTATTGACAAATTAAATTTTATGAGGTATAAATTAGTAATCAAAAAGATAAACGAGGTGATACCAATGGGAAGAGAGGCAAGGAAATTATAATTTAATTAAAAGTAAATTATAGTTTCAGAGGACAAAGAAAAAGGTGTAACTATCATATAATATTTTTGGAAGTGTTATTAAGGTATAGCTAATATTCGGTAGGACTCTAAGGAGTGTATATCTTATTTTCGTTATTAATAGTAGTGGAAGAAAATATTTTAAGATAAGTCTCTGGTGTTATTAAAAAAGTGTAAATAACTAAAATAAAAGAATAAAAGTTATTTAAGGTTGATTTTAGAGGAAAGAAAATGCTAGTGATGAGAATTCGTGGTAGATATGCTGAAGAATTTATATATAAATAAAATAGATACTTAGTTATCTAAAAGGAGAAGATGTATCACGATCGAGGAAATAATATAGAAGGGCTGTTTGGAAAATAAAAAATTTCAGACAGCCCTTCTTTATATTTTTTGTTATTTTAGAATAATGCTTTCAATGTCTATTGGTTTTTCTTGAAGTCCGTTAGCGATTAAAAATTCTTGAGTAGCTTTTAGATCTTTGATATCATTTTCTGTTATCTCAGGATTAAAATCATAAAGTGGGAACATAGTTCTAACTTCTTCAGGAGTATTTTCAACCTCTTTTGCAACTTTATCAACAATACTATCAAAATCATTATAGATTGTTTTTACTATATTATCATTGATAGTTTTAAATTTTTCAACAGCTTTTGGATATTTTTCTAAGAAATCTCTTCTTACAGCTGTAACAACTAACCCTTGTACAAGTCCTTCTCCAGTAGTTACTACTTTTGCACCAGACTTAATAGTATTTAAAGCCACTGGTCCAGCAAGTAAAGCAATATCGGCACTGCCATTTAAAAGAGCTGACATGGCTCCAGGAAGTCCCATATTTACAAATTCAGTATCATCTACACTTACATTTTCTGTATTAAGATAAGTAACTAAAAGTTGATGAAGTATAGTTCCCTTTGGTCCAACTATTTTTTTACCTACGAAGTCTTTTGGACTTTTTATATTTTCATTTTTTGTTAAAATCATAAATACTTTTGGAGCTCTAGTATAAACTCCAGTTAATTTTAAATTAACTCCATTTGACGCACCAATAAGAGCTGATGGAGCACTTAGAGCATAAAGAAAATCCATTTGTCCAGATACAAGAGCTTGAATTTGTTCAGGTCCTGTAGTAAGCTCGTAAAATTTAACCTCAGTTCCTTCTTTAGCAAACTCATTTTCAAATATCTTGTCATTTCTTCCAAGAATAGATGGAATGTTAAGAGGTGCTTTAACATAAGTAAGATTTAAAACTTTTGGAAATTCCTCTTTTTTCTCTTTTGAGCAACCAGTGAAAATTCCCAAAATAACAAGTAAAACAGTAATAAATTTTTTCATAAATTTTGGGTTGTTACAATATTAAAAATTGCAACAGCCAACCTCCTTTCAATTATTTTAATAAATTTTTAATTTCTTTTTTTAAATTTAAGTATTCAATTTTATCAATATCCTTAGGTTGAGGATTTGATATATCAAAAGTTGTAAATTTTTTGTCAGAGATAACAATAATCCTATCAGCTAAAGTTATCGCCTCGTCAATGTCGTGGGTTACAAAAATTATTCCTTTTTTTGTACTTTTAAAAATATTTATAAGAGTCTGTTGAAGATTTTTTCTTGTAAAATAATCAAGTGCTGAAAAAGGCTCATCCATCAACAAAATATCAGGTTTGTAAGCCAAAGCACGAAGTATAGCCACACGATTGCTCATTCCCCCAGATAAAGCACTAGGTAAAAGATTTTTACAATTTTTAAGAGAAACTAAATCTAAAAGATTATCTATTTCCAAAGAAGTAATCTTATTTTCTAAATCGTGGATTTTTATATTTTCAGAAACAGTGAGCCATGGCATAAGACGGCTTTCTTGAAATACAAATCCTATTTTAAAATCTTTAATTTCTTTTTCTGTATCATCAAAATATTTTATCTCTCCAGAAGATATTTTTTCAAGTCCAGCTATAATTCTAAGAAGAGTAGTTTTACCAGAACCGCTTTTACCAAGAATTACGGTTATTTTATTATCCAAGATTTCAAGATTTATATTTTTAAAAAGAGTGTTATTATCATCAAGATTTTCAAAGGTTTTTTCTAAATTTTTTAGGACAAATTTACCCATTAAATCCAACTCCTCTCTTTTTTAGAAAATTATTTATTATTTTTTCTAAAATACCATCTGTTAAAGTTCCAAAAATTCCAATTGATAAAATTCCAATAATAACAATATCTATTCTTGAAAGAATCTGTCCGTCAAGTATAAGATAGCCTAAACCTGATGAAGCAGCTATCATCTCAGCTCCAATTATAGCTCTCCAAGAGTAACCAACTGCAAGTTTTATTCCAAGTAAAATATCTGGTATCGCATTTGGAATAATAATTTTTTTAAAAATTTGCCATTTATTAAATCCAAAAACTTGCCCCACCTCTATAAGTTTCTTATCACAAGAGCTTAGACCCTTGAAAGTATTAAGAAAAAGCGGAAAGAAAGATGCAAGGATTATAATTATAACCTTTGAAGTTTCACCTATTCCAAACCATAAAATTATAAGTGGCATAAGAGATAGAGGAGGTGTATGTCTTAAAAATTCCAAAATTCCTTGAAAATATATATAAAGTTTTGGAAAAATTCCAAAAATTATAGCTAAAGGAACTGAAAAAGAAAAGGCGATAACAAATCCTAAAACTATTCTAAAAAAACTAGCAAATAGATGATGAAATAGTTTTCCATTGGAAAGCAATAGAAAAAAAGTATTGATAACTTTAGTTGGTGGTGGAATTAAAAATGGATTCCATAAATTCAAACTTGAACCAAAACACCAAATCAGAATAATTATAAAAAATAAAATAAATTTCTTAAAAATATTTTTATTACCCATCATTTTGCCTTTCTAAATTATTTTATAATTTTAATTTTAACACAGTAGAAATATAAAATCAAGTAAAATAAAAAAAGTCCAAGGAATGATTTGAAAAACTAAATAAAAAATGATATTATATTCTTAAGGATAAAAAAAATGGAGGTAGATAATGGAAGTTAAAAAATTTATAACTAATCCTGCAGGACTTATGACACATAGTTATTTGGCTTGGGACGATGATAAAATAGCTTATCTATTTGACTGCGAGGGAGAAAGAGTAGATAAGATAGTAGATTTTATAGAAGAAAAAGGTTTAGACTTAAGATATATAGTTTTGACACATGGACATTCAGATCATATTTGTGGATTAAATAGAGTAAAATCTATATTTCCAGATGCAAAAGTTTTTATAGGAGATGAAGACGCTGAGTGTTTAGCTGATTCTAACTTAAGCCATTCTAACTATATTTTTGGAATAAATTTTGTTTATAACGGACCTTTTAAAAGAATAAAAGGTGGAGATTTTGTTGGAAAATTCAGAGTTATTGACACTCCGGGACATACAGTAGGTTCAAAATGTTTCTTTGATGAGGAAGATAAAATTTTAATATCTGGAGATACAATATTTAGAAGAAGTTTTGGAAGATATGATTTTCCGGGAAGTAGCGGAGAACAACTTTTCAATAGTTTAAGAAGACTTTGCAAACTTCCAAGTGAAACAGTTGTATATAGCGGACATACTGAAAGCACAACAATAGGAGAAGAGAGAATATTTTTAACATCTTTAGGAATAATTTAGTTTTTAAGGAGGGAATATGAAAAAAGTATATGATTTGGTTGTTGTAGGAGGAGGACCAGCAGGTCTTACAGCTGGAATATACGCAGGAAGAAGTAATCTTTCTGTTTTAGTTATAGAAAAATCTGGAGTAGGAAGTTTAGCGATGGCTCACTCTATTGAAAACTATCCTGGATTTGCTGAGGAATTAACTGGAAAAGAGTTACTTGCTAAAATGAAAGACCAAGCAAAGAAATTTGGTGTAGAATTTATGGAGGGAACTTTTTTAGGAATTGATATTTATTCAGATCCAAAAATAGTTAAAACAGATGTTGATAATGTTGAGGCAAGAACAATAGTCATAGCTCTTGGAGCTGGAAAAAATTTTGGAAAGAAACTTATAGGAGAGAAAGAATTTTTAGGAAAAGGGGTTTCATACTGTGCTACTTGTGATGGAGCTTTTACAAGAAATATGACTGTTTCTCTATTTGGACAAGGGGAAGAGGTTGCTGAAGAGGCATTGTTCCTAACTAGATTTTCAAAAGAGATAAATATTTTTATAAAAGACAGTGAGTTTAAATGCAGTGAAGAATCTTTAAAACTTCTTAAAGAAAATGAAAAAGTAAAAATCTATCTTGGAGCTGAAATTAAAGAGCTAAAAGGTGGAGAGTATTTAGAAAGTGCAAAAGTTTTAATCAATGGAGAGGAAAAAGAGTTTGATACTCAATATGCTTTCCTTTATCTTGGAACAAAAAATTTAACTGAACTTATAGGAGAGTTTGCAACATTGGATAAAGCTGGATTTGTTGAAACAGACGATACTATGAAAACAAAAGTTGACGGAATTTATGTGGCAGGAGATATGGTTGCTAAAAAAGTTAGACAAGTAACAACAGCTGTTAATGATGGAACTATTGCTGGAATGGAAGTTGTAAAATATATATTAAAAAATAAGAAAAATTAATAAAAAAGAGGTTGTTCACAAAAACGTGTTCAACCTCAATTTTTTATCTTTTTTTAAGTTCTCCAAGTCTTTTGTAAAGAATAGTTCCAGCTCCAGCCATAAGTCTTTCTTTTATCTCTTCGTCTGTTGGCTCAACAAATCCTGTTGCAATAAGAGTAGAATATCCGTGAGCAAAGATCCAACAATCTAAAAGAAGTTCATCTTTAAATTCTACTGGAAGTCCAGTGAATCTTTCGTCTTTTTCAATCTCAGCTTTTACAGAATCTCTAAATCTTCTAATGATATCAGTGAAAGATTGTTCTCTTAAAAAAATAGATCTGAAAAGTTCTTTATTTTCTCTAGCAAAAACACAAATTCCCATACCGATGTTAAGATATTCTAAATCAGTAAAAGGTCTTTTTATGTATTCCATAAATCTATTTTTAGCTACTGTGATTAACTCCTCTTTAAGTTCATCTATTGATGAGTAGTTAGAATATATAGGAGCAGGAGAAGCTTTTAACTCTTTTCCTAAATTTCTAGCAGTAATAACATCTAACCCTTGTTTTTCAAACATTTCAAAAGCTTTATTAAAAACTATCTCTTTACTAAAAATAACTTTTTTTGGCATAAATTCCCCTCCCCAAAAAAATTAATGATGTAATCTTATGATACTATATTTTTATAAATTTTATGTCTTAAAACAGTATTAATAATATTAAAAAAAAACTAAACAACTGTTTTACGACTAGAAACGAAAAAAGTAAAGGAGAAAATTGGAATGGAGCAAAATTTAAAAGCTAAAAAAACAAGTAGATTAGATAAGTTTCTTAACTTTGTTGAAGTTGCAGGAAACAAGTTACCACATCCAGTAGCAATGTTCTTTGGATTCTTTGTGATAACAATTATCTTTTCTTTTATCCTATCTAAAATGGGAGTATCAGTAACTTATTCTGAAATTTCGAAAACTACAGGGGAAGTAGTTAGAAAAACAACTACTGTTCAAAATTTATTAACTTCTTCTGGTATTAGAGGAATTTTTACATCAGCAGTTAAAAACTTTACTGGACATGCTGCTTTAGGATCAATAGTTGTAGCAATGCTTGGGGTTGGACTTGCAGATGGAACTGGATTATTAAGTTCATTGATTAAAAAATTAGTGCTATCTACACCAAAGGTTTTAGTATCAGCAATAGTTGTATTTGCAGGGGTTATGTCAAATATAGCTTCAGATGCTGGGTATGTTGTACTTATTCCATTAGGAGCAGTAATATTTGCATCTTTTGGTAGACATCCATTAGCAGGAATAGCAGCAGCATTTGCAGGGGTATCTGGAGGATTCTCAGCTAACTTATTGATAGGAACAACTGACCCTCTACTTGGAGGAATTAGTACTTCAGCAGCTCAAATTGTATTACCAGGATATTCAGTAGATGCAACAGCAAACTATTTCTTTATGTTTGCATCAACATTTTTAATTACAATAATAGGAGCATGGCTTACTGACAAAGTAGTTGAGCCAAGACTAGGAGAGTATACAGGGCCAAAATTAGAAGTAGATGCTAATTCAGAATTGACAGCTCAAGAGAGAAAAGGATTGAGAGTATCTCTTCTATCTATAATAATATTTGTAGTAGTAATTTTATTTATGGTGTTACCTGAAAATGCTATTTTCAAATTAACAGAAAAAGAGATAGCAGAGTTTGTTAAAGCTAACCACAGACAACCAGGAACAATGGAACTTTTAAAACCTTTCTTTGGACAATCAATAGTATTTGTTTTAATGTTAGCATTTTTTATACCTGGATTATGTTATGGAGTTACAGCAGGAACTGTTAAATCTCATAAAGATGTAATAAAAGCTTTAGTAAAAGCGATGTCTTCTTGTGGACAAGTATTTGTTATTATCTTTATATCTGCTCAATTCGTATATGTATTTACAAAATCAAATATTGGAATTGTAATAGCTGTAAACTTAGCAAATATCTTAAAGGATATGGGAGTTACAGGGGTTGCAGCAGCAGTTGGGTTGATATTCTTAACAGCTTTTGTAAACCTATTTATTGGAGGAGCTTCGTCAAAATGGTTGATGCTTTCACCAGTATTTATACCTATGTTTGTTGAATTAGGACTTACACCAGAGTATACACAATTAGCATATAGAATTGGTGATTCAACAACAAATATTATCTCTCCATTGATGTCTTACTTCCCGATCATAGTAGGATTTGCTGCTAAATACTCTAAAAATGAAGAGGATATGGGAATGGGAACTATTATTGCAATGATGTTACCATACTCAATGGCATTCCTATTTGCTTGGACAGGATTATTCTTAATTTGGACTTTCTTAGGAATTCCTATTGGACCAGGAGTAAAAATGTTTATGTAATAAAAAAAGCTTAGTAAATCATTATTGATTTACTAAGCTTTTATTTTTACTCTAAACTTTGACTAGCAGCCATTAAGAAAGGAACTACTTGTTTCTTTCTAGAAACTACCCCCTCTAACCAAGCTGTATTATTTTCAAGTTTTACACTGAATGCTCTCTCTACAAGTTCTGGGAAATCTCCAACAACAATAGCAAAAGATCCAGATTTAATAATATCTGTAATTACTAAGATAAACATAGAGTAATTAGCATTTTTATTTATCTCTTTCATAGTCTTTTCAAGATCAACTTGTTTACTTAAAACTCCAGCTACGTCAACTGTGTTAATTTGAGCAATAGCCATATGGATACCATTCATTGAAAACTCTTTCATATCAGTAGTTAAGATTTCAAATGGAGTTCTATTAGCTAAAGATGTTCCAGCTATAAGCATATTCATTCCATACTCTTCATAGTCAGGAATCTCACAAATTTGTGAAAGCTCTTTAACAGTATCAATATCCTTTTGAGTACAAGTAGGAGATTTGAATAATAGTGTATCTGAAAGGATAGCACTCATCATAAGTCCAGCAGCTTTTTTACTAGGAACAATTCTAGCATCTTTGAAAAGCTCATATACAATAGTACATGTACAACCTACTATTTCAGCATTTATTTTAACAGGCTCATCAGTTATAAAGTTGCCAAATTTATGGTGATCTATAACTTGAAGAATTTTAGCATCTTGTAATCCATCAACAGAGTGAGCTCTCTCATTGTGATCTACTAAGATGACCTGTTTTCTAGTAAAGTTAATTAAGTTTTTAGTTCTAATAGTTCCATAGACAGTTCCATCTTTTTCTGTAACTGGGAAGTTTGTTTGTGTAGCCTCTTTCATAATATCTTTTATATCATGTAAAAAATCATCTTTCTTAAAAGAATAGAATTTAGCATTAGTCAATATAGAAGATAGAGATAGAGATTGGCTAATTAAACTAATAGTTTTAAATAAGCTTGTGTGAACTCTCATAATAGCACAATCTGAAGTTACTCTTGGACTGATAAAATCATCCTCTTCACAAGCAACTATAATAACTTTTGCTCCAGCTTTGATAGAACGGTCAATACCATCAACCATTGATGTAGTAACAACAATATCCCCTGGAGTAACATCTTCAAGTTCAGAGATAGCTTTAAGGTTTCCAGTGATAATTCCACTTGGGTAAGTTCCACTTACAATAACTCCATCAAGTACATCTTTTAAGTTTTCAAAAGTTGTTTTATATTTTCCAAAAAGATCTGAATGTTCAAGATTTAAGTATGTATTAGCTATATCTGAAATATGAATCATACCTTTTAATTGTTTCTTTTCATCAACAACAGGAAGACTGGAAAAGTTTTCAACAGTCATAGTATCCAAAGCAGATCTTAAAGATTCGTCATAGGATAAAACAGTTTTCTCCACACTTGTTAAGTCTGATATTTGTGCACTTACAGTTTTTAAAAGTTTAGGAGTTTTTACTCCAAAGTGTTTTAAAACAAATTCTGTTTCTTTATTTATATCTCCAAGACGATAGGGAATAGCAGTAACTCCCATCTCTTTTTTTAATTCAGCAAGAGCAATAGAAGAACAAATTGAATCTGTGTCTGGGTGTCTATGCCCAAAAATTAAAATAGGTTCCATACCAACAATCCTCCTCAATATATTTCTTTAGAATATCTTAGCATTTTTTTTTAACTTCAACAAATATTATTTGCTAAAACATGATATAATATACAAAAATAATGTGATACATAAGGGAGAAAATAATGGAAAAAATGACACTGAATTTTGGTGAAAATCTCGATAATATAAAGAAGAAAATTGAGAAGATGAGAGAGAATATTTTAAAGTATAACCAGTATTACTATACTAATAATGAAAGCCTTATCTCAGATGTTGAGTATGATAATTTGATAAAGGAGCTAAAAGAGTTAGAGGAGCAATATCCTCAATTTAAAAGTGTAGAGTCACCAACTGAAAAGGTAGGAGCTACAAATTTAAGAGAGAGTAAGTTTCAAAAAGTAACTCACAAAAAACCTATGTTAAGCCTTTCAAATACATATAACGAGGGAGAGATAGGAGATTTTATTGAGAGAGTTAGAAAACTTATTCCAGAGGATAAAGAGTTAAAATATGCTTTGGAACTGAAATTAGATGGACTTTCTATAAGTGTACAATATGAAAAGGGTAGACTTGTAAGAGGGGTAACTAGAGGAGATGGAGCAATAGGGGAAGATGTAACAGAGAATATTATGGAGATTGCAACTATTCCTCATGAACTACCAGAGCCTTTAGATTTAGAAGTGAGAGGAGAGATTGTTCTACCTTTAAGTAACTTTTTAAAGCTTAATGAGAGAAGAATGGAAGCTGGGGAAGAGGTATTTGCTAACCCTAGAAATGCTGCAAGTGGAACTTTAAGACAGATAGATTCAAGTATAATAAAAGAGAGAGGTTTAGATAGTTACTTCTACTTCTTAGTTGATGCAGAAAAATATGGGGTTAAAACTCATAGTGAAAGTATAAAATTTTTAGAAAAATTAGGATTTAAAACAACAGGGATATGTGAGGTTTTAGAAACAGCTAGTAAGTTGAAAAAGAGAATAGATTATTGGGAAAAGGCAAAAGAGAATCTGGATTATGAAACTGATGGGATGGTTATTAAAGTTGATGAGTTAGAGCTTTGGAATATTTTAGGAAATACTACTAAAAGTCCGAGATGGGCAATAGCATACAAATTTCCAGCTAAACAAGTTACAACAACAATGTTAGGGGTAACTTGGCAAGTTGGAAGAACAGGAAAGGTTACTCCAGTTGCAGAGTTAGAAGAGGTACTTTTATCAGGTAGTAAGGTAAAGAGAGCAAGTTTACACAACTTTCATGAGATAGAGAGAAAGGATATTAGAATAGGAGATAAGGTGTTTATCGAAAAAGCAGCAGAGATAATACCTCAAGTTGTAAAATCTATAAAAGAGTTTAGAGATGGAAGTGAAATTCAGATAGTTGAGCCAACAAAATGTCCAGTTTGTCAAAGTCCAGTGGCTAGAGAGGAAGGGCAGGTAGATATAAAATGTACTAACCCAAATTGCCCTGGAAAGATAAAGGGAAGAATAGAGTATTTTGTTTCTAGAGATGCTATGAATATAGGTGGATTTGGTAGCAAGATGGTTGAGAAAATGTTGGAGCTTGGCTTTATAAAAAATGCAGGGGATATATATAATCTTAAATCTCACGAAGAAGAGCTAGTTAAGATTGAAAAAATGGGAAAAAGAAGTGTAGAAAAACTTTTAGAATCAATTGAAGAAAGTAAAAAAAGAGATTATTCAAAGGTGCTATATGCTTTAGGAATACCATTTATAGGGAAATATTCAGGAAAACTTTTAGCTAATGCAAGTGGAAATATAGATAAACTTATGAATATGAGTATAGAGGAGCTTATAGAGATAGATGGTGTTGGAGATAAGGGAGCAAAGGCTGTTTATGATTTCTTTAGAGATAGTGAAAATCTACAATTAATAGAGGTATTAAGAGGATATGGATTACAATTTGCTCAAGAGGTTAAAGAGGAGCAAAGTAGTGAAGAGAGAATTTTTGAAGGGAAAACTTTCTTGTTTACAGGAACATTGAAAAACTTTAAAAGAGAAGAGATAAAAGAGGAGATTGAAAAACTTGGTGGAAAAAATCTTTCAGCAGTGAGCAAAAATCTTGATTATCTAATTATAGGTGAGAAAGCAGGAAGTAAGTTGAAAAAAGCTCAAGAATTAGGAACAGTTAAAATTTTAACAGAAGATGAATTTTTAGAAATCTGTGGAAAAAAGTAATAAAAATTTAGATAAATAATTACCTTAGATTGACTATCTGACTGATTTATGGTAGCATATATCTTGATAAAGTGTCAGAATAATAATTATTAAAGAGAGGAATCAAAGGATGATAGGAGAAATTTTCAAAAAGATATTTGGTACTAAAAATGATAGAGAGATAAAGAGAATTAGAAAAATAGTTGATGCTATCAATAAACTTGAACCAGATTTCCAAAAACTTACTGATGAACAACTTAGAGAAAAAACAGCTTATTTTAAAGAAAGATTATCACAAGGTGAGACACTTGATGTAATTCTTCCAGAGGCATTTGCAACTGTAAGAGAGGCATCAAAAAGAGTCCTTGGACTTAGACACTATGATGTACAACTTATAGGGGGAATCGTTCTTCATGAAGGAAAGATAACTGAAATGAAGACAGGGGAAGGTAAAACTCTTGTGGCAACTTGTCCAGTTTACTTAAATGCCTTAACTGGAAAAGGAGTTCACATCATCACAGTTAACGACTATCTAGCTGCTAGAGATAGAGATATGATGGGAAGAGTATATGAATTCTTAGGATTAACTTCAGGAGTTATCTTAAATGGATTAAATACAGAGGCTAGAAAAGCTGCATATAATAGCGATATTACTTATGGAACAAACTCTGAGTTTGGATTTGACTATCTAAGAGATAACATGGTTGGAAGTGCAGATGAAAAGGTTCAAAGAGAGTTAAACTACTGTATAGTTGACGAAGTTGACTCAATTTTAATTGATGAGGCTAGAACTCCATTGATAATTTCAGGTGCTGCAAGTGAAACAACAAAATGGTATAAAATATTCTATCAAATAGTTTCTATGTTAAGTAGAAGTTATGAGACAGAGGGAATAAAAGATATTAAAGCTAAAAAAGAGATGAATATCCCACCTGAAAAATGGGGAGATTATGAAGTTGATGAAAAGGCTAAAAATATAGTTCTTACTGAAAAAGGGGTAGCAAAAGTTGAAAAACTTCTAAAAATAGATAACTTATACTCTCCTGAAAATGTAGAGTTAACTCACTACTTAAACCAAGCTTTAAAAGCTAAAGAGCTATTTAAAAGAGATAAAGATTACCTTGTAAGAGAGGGACAAGTAATAATTATAGATGAGTTTACTGGAAGAGCTATGGAAGGAAGAAGATATTCAGATGGACTTCACCAAGCTATTGAAGCTAAAGAGGGAGTAAATATTGCTGGAGAAAACCAAACTCTTGCATCTATTACACTTCAAAACTACTTTAGAATGTATGAAAAACTTTCAGGAATGACAGGAACTGCTGAAACAGAAGCTGCTGAGTTTGTACATACTTATGGACTTGAAGTAATAGTTATCCCTACAAATAAACCAGTACAAAGAATAGATCATCCAGATTTAGTTTATAAAACTCATAAAGAGAAGATAAACGCTATTATAGCTAGAATTGAAGAGTTACATGCTAAAGGACAACCAGTTCTTGTTGGTACAATCTCAATTAAAAGTTCAGAAGATCTATCAGAACTTTTAAAAGCTAAAAAGATACCACATAATGTACTAAATGCTAAGTTCCATGCTAAAGAAGCTGAAATAGTAGCTCAAGCAGGAAGATATGGAGCTGTTACTATTGCTACAAACATGGCAGGTAGAGGAACAGATATTATGCTTGGAGGTAACTCAGAATTCTTAGCAATTGAAGAGGTTGGAAGTAGAGATGCTGAAAACTATAATGAAGTATTAGAAAAATATAAAGCTCAATGTGATGCTGAAAGAGAAAAAGTAATGGCTCTTGGAGGATTATTTATTCTAGGAACAGAGAGACATGAGTCAAGAAGAATAGATAACCAATTAAGAGGAAGAGCAGGAAGACAAGGAGACCCAGGAGCATCAGAATTCTACCTATCATTAGAAGATGATCTAATGAGATTATTTGGATCAGATAGAGTAAAAACTGTAATGGAAAAATTAGGACTTCCAGAGGGAGAACCTATTACTCACTCAATGATAAACAAAGCAATTGCTAATGCACAAACTAAGATTGAATCAAGAAACTTTGGAATCAGAAAAAATCTTCTTGAGTTTGACGATGTAATGAATAAACAAAGAACAGCAATTTATGCAAGTAGAAATGAAGCTATGTTAAAAGATGACTTAAAAGAAACAATACTTCATATGTTAAGAGATACAATTCATAAAGCTGTTGTTGAAAGATTTGTTGGAGAGTATAAAGAGGATTGGGATATCCAAGGACTTGCAGATTTCTTACATGAAAGATATGGATATCATATTGAAGATCTAAATGAATATAAATCTACAAGTATTGAAAATTATAGTGAAAAACTATATAATGAAATTGTAAAAGAGTATGAAGAGAAAGAAAATAGAATAGGTTCTGATATGATGAGAAGATTGGAAAAATATATTCTATTTGAAGTAGTAGATTCAAGATGGAGAGAGCATCTAAAATCATTAGATGGATTAAGAGAGGGAATCTATTTAAGAGCATATGGACAAAGAGATCCTATCGTAGAATACAAACTACTTTCAGGAGAACTATATGAAAAGATGCTTGAAACAATAAAAGAACAAACAACATCATTCTTATTTAAAGTAATTGTTAGATCTCCAGAAGAAGAGATGGCACCAAGAGAAGAGGTAACAAGAGTAGAAGATAATAGTGCAGAAGTAGAAGCAGGAGCAGATGGAGAGATCAAAGGTGACGATCCTTGCCCTTGTGGAAGTGGAAAAAAATATAAAAACTGTTGTGGAAGACTTTAATTAAAACCTAGGAGGGCAAGATATGAAAAAGTTAATTTTAAGTATGTTGATAGCAGTGTTCTTTATCTCATGTAGTTCAGCAGAGAAAGCAGGTTCTTTAGAACAAAAATACAATATTACAAAACAATCAGCTAAAGAGTGGGATAAAACTATAATTAATGTAATAGTTGGAGAAGCTCTAATAGAAGATTGGTATGGAGAGGAAAACCCTATTCTTTATCTGAGAAAAACAGGAAAAATGAGTGAAAAAGACTTTAACTTCCTAACTTCATTAGGGGATAAAAATGTTAATGATATAACTGATGATGAGTTTGAACGTTTTGTTGATTTAGTAAAAAAATACAATAAAAAAATGCCAAGAAAATTCTTCCTTGAAAATGAAAATATAAAAGATCCTAAAGGACTTGTAGAAGCTATGGTAAGAGAATCATATTTAAGAATGGATACTCCTTCAAGCCACATTAAAGAAGTAGTTGCAACTCCAGAAGAGTGGGAAGAGATAGTTGCTTTTTCAAAACAAACTGATTTAAATGAAAAAGATGTAAAGAAACTTAGAAAACTTTTAAATAGCTTTATAAAGAGAGATGAGTTTTACTCAACAGAAACTTGGTATAATAGAGAAGTATCAGCTAGAACTATAAAAATTGCTGGAATTAATGCAAGAGATAATAAAACTGCAATTGAAAAAAATAATGTTAATGCAAAAGCACTATATCTAGCTTATCCAGAGTATTTCTCTAAACTTGAAAAATGGGATGATTAATATTTTTGGGGAGGCGTCTAATTTAAAGACGCCTTTCTTTACCAAAAGAAAGTGAGAGATTATGGAAGTAGATCTTCATATACATACTATTGCTTCAGATGGAACTTTTACTCCAGAAGAGGTTATTTTAGAAGCTAAAAAAAGAGGATTAAAAGCTTTAGCTATAACAGATCACGATACTGTTGATGGGATAGAAGAAGCTAAAAGAAAAGCTCTAGAGATAGGAATAGAGTTTGTTCAAGGGATAGAGATATCATGTAATACACAAGATTATGAAGTTCATATATTAGGATATTTTTTAAATCTTGAAGATGAGAAATTTATGAATGAACTTGAAGAGTTAAAAAAAGCTAGAGATAATAGAAATCTGAAAATAGTAGAGAAATTAAAAGCTTGTGGAATAGATGCTGACTTAGGAGAGATTGCTAAAATGGCTCCAGGAAAGATAATAAGTAGATTGCATTTTGCTAATTATCTTGTTGAGAAGGGAGTTGTTTTAAGTAAAGAGGAAGCTTTTGATAAGTATCTAGGGAAAAGAGGAAAGGCATATATACCTAAAGAGAATTTTCCACCAGAAAGAGCAGTTAAGATGTTAAGTGAAAATGGAGCATTTGTTTCATTAGCTCATCCTAAATTAGTTGTAAATAATGATGGAATAATAGAAAATATGATTTCAAATCTTGTAAAACTTGGATTGAATGGAATTGAAGCTCAATATGGAACTTTTTCTCCATCGGATATAAAAAAATATAAGAAAATGGCAAAAAGACACTCACTTTTAGTGACTGGAGGATCAGACTTTCATGGAGCTAACAGAGAGGGAGTGAATATAGGAGATACAGGAATTACATGTTCACAATTTAGATTGATAAAAGAGAGAAATGCAGGAGGTAAATTATGATTATAGTAACTGGTGCAGCTGGAATGATTGGAAGTGCATTTGTTTGGAAACTTAATGAAATGGGAATAAATGATATTCTAGTTGTAGATAAATTAAGAACAGAGGAAAAATGGTTAAACTTAAGAAAAAGAGATTATGCTGATTGGGTGGATAGAGATGATCTTTTTGATTGGCTTGCAAATCCAGCTAATGCAGAAAAAATAACAGGTGTAGTACATATGGGAGCTTGCTCTGCAACTACTGAGAGAGATGGAGATTTTCTAATGGCTAATAACTATGGATATAGTAAAAAGCTTTGGGAATTCTGTGCTGAAAGACAAATAAACTATGTTTATGCTTCATCAGCAGCTACATATGGTGGAGGAGAATTAGGATACAATGATGAAGTTTCTCCAGAAGAATTAAAAAAATTAATGCCTCTTAATAAATATGGATACTCTAAAAAAATATTTGATGATTGGGCATTTAAACAAAGAATAGCTCCAAAACAATGGACAGGATTAAAATTCTTCAATGTATATGGACCACAAGAGTATCACAAAGGAAGAATGGCATCAATGGTATTCCATACATTTAATCAATATAGAGAAAATGGAGGAGTTAAACTTTTTAAATCTCATAAAGAGGGGTATAAAGATGGAGAACAACTTAGAGATTTTGTTTATTTAAAAGATGTTGTTGATGTAATCTATTTCTTATTAACTGAAAAAGTTGAATCAGGAGTATATAATATTGGAACTGGAGAGGCTAGAAGTTTCTTAGATCTTTCTATGGCAACAATGAGAGCAGCTTCTAAAAATCCAGATCTTGCTGTTGAAGATGTAGTTGAATTTATTCCGATGCCTGAAGATTTAAGAGGAAGATATCAATACTTCACACAAGCTTCAATGGATAAATTGAAAAAAGCTGGATATACTAAAAAATTCCACTCATTAGAAGAGGGAGTTAAAGACTATGTAGAAAATTATATGGCAACTGAAGATCCATATTTATAGGAGGAAATAGATAGATGAATCCTTTTATAATTGTCATTATACTTGGTATAGTAGAGGGGATGACAGAATTTCTTCCTGTTAGTAGTACAGGACATATGATCTTAGTTGAAAAATTTATAAATAGCAGTTTTTTTACTAAAAGTTTTATGGATAGTTTCTTGATAATTGTACAGTTAGGGGCTATTCTTGCAGTAGTTTTATACTTTTGGAATGATTTAACTCCTTTTGTAAAAGAGAAAGAGGTTTTTGTCCAAAGATTTAGATTGTGGGCAAAGGTTGTAGTTGGAGTTCTTCCATCAGCTGTAATTGGATTACTTTTAGATGACTATATTTCTGAATATTTTATGGGAAATGTAGTTGTTGTAGCTACAACACTTATTTTTTATGGAATAATATTGATAGTTGTTGAAAAATATTATAAAAGCTCTTCAAATATTGATAGTTTTAGTAAAATGGGATATAAAAAAGCATTTACAGTTGGATTATTTCAATGTTTAGCTATGATTCCAGGAACTTCAAGATCAGGAGCAACTATAATAGGGGGACTTCTTTTAGGGCTTTCAAGAGGAGTGGCAACAGAGTTTTCATTTTTTCTAGCTATCCCTACTATGTTTGGAGCAACACTATTGAAACTTTTAAAAAATGGATTGAAATTTTCCCCAGTTGAGTGGCAACTTTTAGGAGTAGGATCTCTTGTATCTTTTGTTGTTGCTTATCTTGTAATTAAATGGTTTATGGGATATATTAAAAAGAGAGATTTTGTTTCTTTTGGAATATACAGAATAATTTTAGGAATTTTAGTTTTAATTGCTGTGTTTATTTAGGTGATTAAATGAAGAAGATAAAATTTTTTTTAATATATATATTTATGGGAGTAGCTCTAATAAATTTTATAGGAGTTTTCTATTTTAAAACTTCAAATATAGAAGCATTTACTAAGTATATTGAATTTTGTTCAGAGAATGAAGTAAAATTAAAAGAAGTAAAGGATAAAGAGAAAGTAGAAGAGATAACTAAAATTTATAGAAGCTTTCAAGAGAAAGGAATAGTTGAACCTAAAAAAATGATAAGTTATCATGTAAAAAATGTTAAGCAAGGAGCTCCCCTTATAAGCACATATTATAAGATCTATCAGTTAGGAAAAGGGTATGATCTATATAGAGAAGCTGGAGAAAAATTAATAGAAGAAAAATAAACTAAAAGCAATTCTGATTTAAGTATTGGAATTGCTTTTTTGTTTAGACGAAAAAAACTCTCTTTAAATTTTTTTAGAACAGGGATTATTAAAAAAGAGGGTAAAATCATAATTCTTTTGATTTTTTTATATAAGAGTATATAATACTATGTTGTAATAAAGTAGATTAAGGGGATAGTAAGATGATAAAAAATATGACAGAAGGTTCACCAGTTAAAATTCTTTTAGCTTTTTCAATGCCTATGCTTTTCAGTATGATGTTTCAACAGTTTTATAATATTGTAGATAGCGTGGTAGCTGGAAAGTTTATAGGAGTAGATGCTTTAGCAGCAATAGGAGCTTCCTATCCAATAACAGTACTATTTATAGCAGTGGCAAATGGAGCAAGTGTTGGAGCTGCTGTTGTAGTTTCACAAACTTTTGGAGCAAATAAACTTGTGAAGATGAAAACTTCAGTATCAACTTCAGTTATAGCAATTACCATTGTAAGTATAGTTTTAACAATTTTTGGAACACTATTTTGTAGTGATATAATGAGAATGATAAATACACCAGAAAATATATTTTCTGATTCAAGATTATATTTAAAAGTTTATATCTGGGGACTTATTTTTCTTTTTATGTATAATACAGCAACAGCGATTTTTACAGGATTAGGAGATTCAAAAACACCACTTTATTTTCTAATCTTTTCATCATTGTTAAATGTAGTTTTAGATGTTTGGTTTGTAACAAAATTTCAAATGGGAATATCGGGAATAGCATGGGCTACATTTTTAGCTCAAGGATTATCATCAATTTTAGCAACAATATTTTTATTTTATAGATTGAAAAAGATAAAAGTAGATAGAAAAATCCCACTTTTTAATTTACATATGTTGAAATTAATTTGTAAAATAGCAATACCAAGTATATTTCAACAATCTTTTGTATCAGTAGGTCAATTATGTGTACAAGGGTTGATTAATAGTTTTGGATCAGCAGTTGTAGCAGGATATGCAGCGGCATTTAAAATACACACTTTTGTAATTATGACACTTTCAACTTTAGCAAATGCCTCTTCTAGTTTTGTTGCTCAAAATATTGGAGCAAAGAAAATAGAAAGGGTAAAAGAGGGGTATAAGGTAACTGTTTGGATGACAGAGATTATATCTATTACAGCTTTAATAATTATATATGTATTTGGTGATAAACTTTTGGGAATGTTTATAGATATAGAAAAAGAAGTTGAAATTCTAAATATAGGAGTAGATTTTGTAAGAACAACAGCTCCATTTTATACAGTAGTTTGTATTAAAATAGCAGCTGATGCAGTTTTAAGGGGGGCAGGAGATATGAATGAGTTTATGTCTACTACCTTTGTAGATTTAGTATTGAGAGTTATTTTTTCATATATATTCGCTGCTAAAATTGGTTATATAGGAATATATTGGGCGTTTCCAGCTGGATGGACATTGGGAACTTTACTTTCAATCTACTATTACATGAAAGGAAAATGGAGAACTACTGGGCTACTGAAGAGAGGTTAATAAAAAAATCAAATAATGTAATTTTAAAGTTACTCGTAATGGGTAACTTTTTTATTTTATAATAGGGGTATATAAAAAATAGAGCATAAAATATTGACTTTTAATAATAAATAGAGTATTCTTATTATAGGGGTATACCCTATAAATTTAAAGGAGGAAGATAATATGAAACATGTAATAAAAATAGATGGAATGGGATGTAATAAGTGTGTAGCACATGTTAAAGAAGCGTTAGAAGGGATAGGAGATTTAGAAGTATTAGAAGTAAAAATAGGTGAAGCAACTGTAGATATGGTAGAAAACTATGATTTTGGAAAAATTGTTGAAGCATTAGATGATGCTGGATACGATGTTCTAGGATATGAGGTATTAGATTAATGAAAAAAAATTATCAACTTGGCGGTGTAAGCTGCCAAGTTTGTGTTAATAAGATTGAAAAAAAATTAAAAAAACTTGAAGGAACAAAAGAAGCCATAGTAAACCTATCTACAGAAAAACTAGCAATAGAATATGATGAAAATATTTTAAATGAAGATATAATAAAGGAAACAGTTACAAAATTAGGATATGAAATAGAGGAGATACAGGAGTTAAAAGAGGTAGAATTAGACATAGATGGAATAAGTTGCCAGATGTGTGTAAGTAAGATAGAGAGAAAAATCTCTAAACTTGAAGGGGTAAAATCAATAGTTGTAAATTTAGCTAATAGCAGGGGAAAAATTGTTTATGATTCAGAAAAAATAAAACTTTCAGAGATTCTTCACATAATAGAAAAATTAGGATACAAGGGAACAAAACATAATGATATTACAGAGAGTATCAAGGATAAAGAGAAAGAGGAACAATTAAAAAGAGAGTTTGTTGAATTTAAAGTGGCAATATTCTTTTCTGCTATTATTTTTTATATTTCAATGGGATCAATGGTAGGACTTCCAGTTCCTCAAGTAATCTCTCCAGAAGTAAATCCACTGAATTTTGCTTTAATTCAATTGATTTTAGCAATTCCAGTAATATATATTGGTAGAAGATTTTATATTGTTGGAATAAAACAACTATTTATGAAGAGTCCAAGTATGGATTCATTGATAGCAACAGGTACAGGATCAGCTTTAATTTATAGCATCTATGGAACATTTAAAATTATGGAAGGGGACTATCACTATGTCCATGCTCTATATTTTGAATCAGCAGTTGTTATCTTAGCCTTAATTCTTTTAGGAAAGCATATGGAGGGAATAAGTAAGGGAAAAACTTCAGAAGCTATTAAAAAACTCATGAGTTTAAAGAGTAAAAAGGCAAATTTAGTGAGAAATGATGAGATAATACAAGTTGATATTGAAGAGGTAGAAAAAGGGGATATTCTTTTAGTTAAACCAGGAGAGAGCATACCAGTCGATGGTGAAGTAGTAGAGGGAGAAAGTTCGATTGATGAATCTATGCTTACAGGAGAGAGTATCCCTGTGGATAAAACTATAGGAGATAAGGTTTTTGGAGCAAGTATCAATAAAAATGGTAGCTTAAAGATAAAAGCAGTGGCAGTTGGAAAAGATACAATGATATCTAAAATTATTAAGCTAGTAGAAAATGCTCAAGGTTCAAAAGCTCCCATTGCTAAGATAGCAGATAGAATATCAGCATATTTTGTGCCAATTGTTATGTTAATAGCAGTAATAGCAGGAACTACTTGGTATTATTTAGGAAGTAGGGGTATTGTTGAGATAAATGATACACCAGCTATATTTTCTCTTACAATATTTATATCTGTAATGGTAATAGCTTGTCCATGTTCATTGGGACTTGCAACACCTACAGCAATAATGGTTGGTACAGGAAGAGGAGCTGAACTTGGGATACTTATTAAATCTGGAGAAGCTCTTGAAAAGGCACATAAAGTTGATACAATTGTTTTTGATAAAACAGGAACAATAACAGAAGGGAAACCTAGAGTTACAGATATTATATCTGTAAAAAATTTAAAAGAGGATGATATTTTACAAGTTGCAGCAGCTTTAGAACTACACTCTGAACACCCATTAGGAGAAGCTATTGTAGAGGAAGCTAAAGAGAGAGGAATTAAACTTCCACCAGTAAAAGATTTTATATCTATTACAGGACAAGGAGTTTGTGGAAAGATAGAAGATAGTGAAATTTTCATTGGAAATATGAAACTTATGAAAAATAAGGGAATAGAAGTGACAATGGAAGAGGAGCTTAATAAACTTGCATCTCAAGGAAAAACTCCTATGTATATGGCTTTAGATGGAGAGTTTTTAGGGGTAATAGCAGTTGCTGATACTGTTAAAGAGGAGTCTATTGAAGCTATAAGAGAGTTAAAAGAGCGTGGATATAAAATAGGTATGATCACTGGAGATAATAAAGTTACAGCTGAAGCAGTTGGAAAACAAGTTGGTATTGATATTATTTTCTCTGAGGTAACACCTGAAGATAAATACTTAAAAGTAAAGGAACTTCAAGAGCAAGGTAGAAATGTAGCTATGGTTGGAGATGGAATAAATGACTCTCCAGCATTGGTTCAAGCTAATATAGGTATAGCAATAGGCGGAGGAACAGATATAGCTATGGAAAGTGCTGATATAGTTCTTATGAAGAAAACTTTAAAAGATGTTATTGTAGCTATGGAGTTAAGTGATGCAACTATGAGAAATATAAAACAAAATCTATTTTGGGCATTTATATATAATAGTTTAGGTATTCCAGTTGCAGCAGGGGTGCTATATCCTTTTACTGGACATCTACTAAATCCAATGATAGCAGGAGGGGCTATGGCTATGAGTTCAGTGTCAGTAGTTTCAAATGCTTTGAGATTGAGAAAATTTAAGAGATAGTAGAGGTGACTTTAGATGGAAAAATTAAAAAATTCTTGTACAGGAAAAGGGTGTATAAATAAAAGTTGTCCTGAATTTAAAAAGAAAATAGAATCAAGAATAAATAGAATAGAGGGACAGATAAGAGGAATTGGAAGAATGTTAGAAAATAAGGTAAGTTGTGACGAGATATTAAATCAAATTTCCTCTGTAAAATCTGCTCTCAATGGTGTTGCAAAACTTATACTTGAATCACATATTAGAAATTGTGTAGTTAATGATATTAAGGCAGGAGAAGAGAGTAGCACAATATCAGAGTTAGTCTATACTTTAAATAAGATGATAGACAAAAGTAATAAAAAGATAAAAGAGGAATTCCCAGAAATTATACGTAAAATAGAAATACAAGTAGGAAAGATAAAAGCCTTAGTTGAGGCTGAACACTGTAATGATGTTCTTAATGAAATTTCCAATGTAAAAGGGGAATTAGATGGACTTTCTAAAAAAATACTTGAATCACATATAAAAAATTGTGTAGTGAAGGGTATAAAGGAAGGAGAAGAGAATAAAGTTATTACAGATCTTTTATATACTTTAAATAAAATGATTAAATAACTTTAATGGGGGAACTTATGAAAAAGATATTAGTAATTGATGATGAATGGAAGATTAGAAAGTTGATTAAGGATTATTTAGTCCGTGAAGGGTATAGTGTAGATGAAGCTGGAGATGGAGAAGAGGGGTTGGAACTTTTCTTTAAAAACCACTATGATATAGTAATTCTTGATATAATGATGCCAAAAATTGACGGTTGGAGTGTATGTAGAAAGATAAGAGAGGAATCTCAAGTGCCGATAATAATGTTGACAGCTAGAGCAGATGAAAGTGATCAACTTTTTGGTTTTGAACTTGAAACAGATGAATATATGGTAAAACCATTTAATCCAAAATTGTTAGTGGCAAAAGTTAAAGCTCTATTTAGAAGAGATGGAAAGATAGCTGAAAAAGCTTGCTTGCAATTTGGAGATTTAGTTGTAGATACTTCTAAGAGAGAGGTAAGATTAGGAGATGTAGTTTTAGAATTGACTCCTAAAGAGTATGATCTCCTATATTTTTTTATTGAAAATAAGGGATTAGCTCTTTCAAGAGAGAAAATTTTAAATTCTGTATGGGGTTGGGATTATTTTGGAGATTCAAGAACTGTCGATACACACATAAAAAGATTGAGAAAAAAAATAGGAGATGATTTTATCCAAACAGTAAGAGGGTTTGGATATAAATTCGAGGGTGAAAAATGAAGATAAGATGGAAAATATTTTTCCTAATGTTTAGTGTTGTATTGATGATTATATTGGGACTAATAGCAACTAATACAATATATTTAGAAAAATTTTATATAAAGAATAAAAAAGAAAAGTTAGTTGAATTGGGACAAATTCTTATAGATCCTAAATATGTGATAGATTTCCAAAATTTAGAGATGCATTCAAATGTGGCTATCTTAATAAAAAGAACAGATGAATTATACAAGTTAGAGAAGGAAGCAGTTCTACCAAAAGAAGAGATTGATGAAATAATAGTTCAGCTGAAAAATAATGAATATGTTTTTAAAGAGATAACACTTCTTGATTATAGAGGAAAAGTTTTAATACTTTTTATGCCTTATATGAGAGATAGATATATCGAGATTATAACTCCACTTAGTTTTATTCAAGAGGGATTAGAAATATCAACACGTTATCATCTTTTAATAATAGTTCTAGCCTTGATTATTGGTTCTTCAATGTCCTTTGTATTTTCTAAGAAGATGACAGATCCTATTTTAGAATTAAAAGAGATTACACAGAGAATATCTCTTCTTGATTTTAATATTAAATTTGAAAAGGAGAGAAAAGATGAGATAGGAGAGTTGGGATATGCCATTAATAAAATGGGTGGAACTCTTGAAAAAAATATTGATGAGATCAACAAAGTTAATAAGAAATTGATGGAAGATATAGAAAATGAAAAGAGATTGGATAAGCTTAGAAAGGAGTTTATTGCAAGTGTAAGTCACGAGCTTAAAACACCTATTGCAATTATTCAAGGATACGCTCAAGGGTTAATGGAAAATATAGCTGAAACTGAAGAAGATAGAAATTTCTATTGTGAAATAATAGTTGAAGAAAGTTTGAAAATGGACTCTCTTGTAAAAGAGCTACTTCTTATAACTCAAATGGACTCTGGATATTTTAAAATTGAAAAAGAGAAAGTGGATCTTTATCAGATGATAAAAGATATCAGAGATAAATATAGTTCTAAGAATAGAGAGATTAAGTATATTGGAGAGAAAGATATTTTTGCTTACTGTGATGAAAAATATATAGATAGAGTTTTGGAAAATCTTGTAGTAAATGCTCTTAAATACTCTACTGGAGATAGAGAGGTTACTATAACTGTTGAAGATATTGAAAATAGATATAAAGTTATTATCAGTAATGAAAGTGAAAATTTATCAGAAGATGATTTGGAAAATATTTGGACACCTTTCTATAGAGTAAATAAGGCTAGAGATAGAGATGGACATGGTTTAGGGCTTGCTATTGTGAGAGGAATTTTAGAGAATCATAAAAGTAACTTTGGTGTATATATAACAGAAAAAAACATAATAAACTTTTGGTTTGAGTTAGAAAAATCTAGTCTAGATTCATATGAAAAAATTGATAATGAAGATATAGAAGAAATCTGACCTAAAATGATTATTTTTTAAACAAAAAGAAAGTATTTTGGTATTCTAGTGTTGACTTTATAACTTCTAAAGTATATACTAGAGATATGTAAAAATATATTTAAAAAATATTTAGTAGAATTTAGGGAGGAGAACATGAGTACAAAAAATAACTCAAACGCATTTAAAAGATTCACTTCATTTTGTGTTTCTGTAATGCAAAAATACTTGCCAGATCCTTATATATTCTGTGCCTTATTAACTTTCATAGTATTTATAGGGACAATGGTATTTACAAAACAAACACCAATGGCAATCATAGGTCACTGGACAAAGGGATTCTGGTCTTTACTAGCATTCTCTATGCAAATGGCATTGGTATTAGTAACTGGACACACAATGGCTAGTTCAAGAGTTTTCAAAAACTTACTATCAAATATGGCTTCAAAATTATCTACACCTAGACAAGCAATTGTTGTAGTAACAATAGTTTCAACAGTAGCATGTATTTTAAACTGGGGATTCGGATTAGTTATAGGAGCAATTTTTGCAAAAGAGATAGCTAAAAAAGTAAAAGGAGTAGATTATAGACTTCTTATTGCTTCAGCTTATACAGGGTTCTTAGTGTGGCATGGAGGACTTTCAGGGTCAATTCCTCTACAAATAGCAAGTGATGATCCAGCAGCATTAGCAAAGCAAACTGCAGGAGCAATTACAGCTAATATTCCTACAAGCCAAACACTATTTTCACCAATGAATATATTCATTATTTGTGGGTTATTAATTATGCTTCCTTTATTAAATAGAGCTATGTATCCTTCTGATGATGAAGTAGTTACTGTTGATCCAAAACTACTAGCTGAATTTGAAGAGGAACCAATTAATCGTGATCACATGACTCCAGCTGAAAAAATTGAAAATAGTAAAGTTGTTTCAATTATTTTAGGAATTATGGGATGGGCATATATTATTCAATATTTTATTACAAAAGGATTTAACTTAAACCTTAACTTAGTTAACTTCATATTCCTATTTACAGGAATTATCCTTCATGGAACTCCTAGAAAGTTCATAGATGCTTTTGGAGAAGCTACTAAAGGGGCATCAGGAATCCTTCTACAATTCCCATTCTATGCAGGAATCATGGGAATTATGACTGGAACAAATGCTGACGGAGTATCTCTAGCAATATTAATGTCAAACTTCTTCGTTAATATTTCTACTCCAACAACTTTCCCAATCTTCTCATTCTGGAGTGCAGGATTAGTAAACTTCTTTGTACCTTCTGGAGGAGGACAATGGGCAGTACAAGCACCTATCGTAATGCCAGCAGGATTAAAAATTGGAGTAAGTGCTGCTAAATCAGCTATGGCTATTGCTTGGGGAGATGCTTGGACAAATATGATTCAACCGTTCTGGGCTTTACCAGCATTAGGAATTGCAGGATTAGGAGCTAAAGATATTATGGGATACTGTCTAATAGTATTAATCTGTTCAGGATTTATTATTTCAGCAGGATTCCTATTCTTCTAGTGAATTACAATGAAAAAAAACGAATATTTCTACGAGATAGAAAAGATATATAAAGAGAAACAAAAAGATATAGAAAAGAGATTAAGAGAATTTAAAGAGATATGGGAGAAAGGGAGTAATGAAGATATTCATGCAGAACTTTCTTTCTGTATCCTTACTCCCCAATCAAAAGCGGTAAATGCTTGGAAAGCTATAACTACATTGAGAGAAAATGGATTGCTTTTCAATGGAAGTGCAGATGATATTGTTGAATATCTGAATATAGTTAGATTTAAAAATAATAAGGCTAAGTATTTAGTTGCTTTAAGAGAGCAGATGCAAAATGAAAAGGGAGAGATAATTACTAAAGACTTTTTTAACTCTATCGCTGATGTAAAAGAGAAGAGAGAGTGGATAGTAAAAAATATAAAAGGAATGGCATATAAGGAAGCAGGACATTTTTTAAGAAATGTAGGTTTTGGAAAAGAAATTGCTATTTTAGATAGACATATTTTAAAAAATCTAGTAAAATTAGAAGTAATAGAAGATGTTCCTAAATCTTTAACTCCTAAGTTATATTTAGAGATTGAAGAAAAGATGAAAACTTATTGCAAATTTATAAATATTCCAATGGATAGTTTAGATTTACTTCTGTGGTATAAAGAAGCAGGAGAAATATTTAAATAAAATAAGTGGTAGGAGGGCAAAATGAAAAACAAATTAGTTACAATGGAAGAAGCTGTATCTCATGTAAAAGATGGAATGACAGTTTTTATTGGAGGATTCTTAGGTGTTGGAACTCCTGAAAAAATAATCGATGCACTAATAGAAAAAGGAGTAAAAGACCTTACAGTTATTGGAAATGATACTGGATACCCTGACAGAGGAATAGGAAGATTAGTTGTAAACAATCAAGTAAAAAAAGTAATTGCTTCTCATATCGGAACAAACCCTGAAACTGGTAGAAGAATGCACACTGGAGAAATGGAAGTAGAACTAGTTCCACAAGGTACTTTAGCTGAAAGAATCAGATGTGGAGGAAATGGACTAGGAGGATTCCTTACACCTACAGGAGTAGGAACAATAGTACAAGAAGGAAAAGAAGTTATAACAGTAGATGGAAAAGACTATCTATTAGAAAAGCCTCTAAAAGCAGATGTAGCTTTACTTAATGGTTCAATAGTAGACGAACTAGGAAACATAATTTATGCTAAAACTACTAAAAACTTTAACCCTATGATGGCAACTGCTGCAGATACAGTTATAGTTTTTGCTGAAAACTTAGTAAAAGCAGGAGAAATTGATCCAGATCACGTAATGACATCAAGAATATTCGTAGACTACATAGTAAAATAGGAGAGGTGAAATAGAATGGAATTAGATAAAAAAACAGTAAGAGAATATATAGCAAAAAGAGTTGCTCAAGAATTTAGAGATGGATATGTAGTAAACTTAGGAATAGGATTACCTACATTAGTAGCTAACTATGTTCCAGAAGGAATGGATGTAGTATTCCAATCAGAAAACGGAATTATCGGAGTAGGAGCTGCTCCAGAAGCTGGAAAAGAAGATAAAGATATGATCAATGCTGGAGGAGGATTTGTAACTGTTCTTCCAGGAGCACAATTCTTTGACTCAGCTACTTCATTTGGAATTATAAGAGGAGGACACGTAGACGCTACTGTTCTAGGAGCTCTTCAAGTAGATAAAAAAGGAAACTTAGCTAACTGGATGGTACCAGGAAAAATGGTTCCAGGAATGGGTGGAGCTATGGACCTAGTTGTTGGAGCAAAAGAAGTTATAGTTGCTATGGAACATACTTCTAAAGGAGCAGTAAAAATTCTTGATGAATGTACACTTCCACTAACAGCTGTTGGTGTAGTTGACTTAATCATCACTGAAAAAGGTGTTATAAAAGTAACTCCAGAAGGATTAGTAATTACTGAAGTAAGTCCTTACTCTTCAATTGAAGATATAAAAGCATCAACTGGAACTGAATTAAAAGTTGCTGATGATGTAAAAATCTTATCTCTTTAATTAAAATTTGATATTGAAAGCCTTAGCTTTTTGCTAGGGCTTTTTTGTTTTTTGACATATTCTTGACAAAAAAATATGTAAAGATTTAAGAGAATGATATATTTGGATAATATAAAAATTTTTCATAATATTGTTTGTAAAAGAGTTGAAAAATTGTTATAATAAAAATTGAGATTGTCTCAACTGAGACTAATTAAAATATATACAAGATTAGTAAAAATTTAGGAGGAAAATAGTGAAAAAAGCATCAATCATAACTTATGGTTGTCAAATGAACGTAAATGAAAGTGCAAAAATAAAGAAGATATTTCAAAATTTAGGATATGAAATAACTGAAAATATAGATGAAACAGATGTAGCTTTTCTTAATACTTGTACAGTAAGAGAGGGAGCAGCTACACAAATATATGGAAAATTGGGAGAATTAAAACATATTAGAGAGCAAAGAGGAACAATAATAGGTGTAACTGGTTGTTTTGCTCAAGAGCAAGGGAAGGAGTTACTAAAGAAATTTCCATATATTGATATAATAATGGGAAATCAAAATATAGGAAGAATTCCTCAAGCTTTAGATGATATTGAACATAAGACATCAAAACATCTAGTATATACTGATTGTGAAGATGAATTACCACCAAGATTAGATGCAGAATTTGATTCAAAGAAAACAGCTTCAATTTCAATCACTTATGGTTGTAACAATTTCTGTTCATACTGTATCGTACCTTATGTAAGAGGTAGAGAGAGATCAGTTCCACTTCAAGAGATAATTCACGATGTAAAACAATATGTTGAAAAAGGGTATAAAGAGATAATACTACTTGGACAAAATGTAAACTCATATGGAAAAGAGTTTAAAAATGGAGATAACTTTGCAAAACTTTTAGAAGAAATTTGTAAGGTAGAGGGAGATTTTATCGTAAGATTTGTTTCTCCGCACCCTAGAGATTTCACAGATGAAGTTATAGATGTAATAGCTAAAAATGAAAAGATAGCTAGATCTTTACACCTTCCATTACAATCAGGATCAACAAGAGTATTGAAAATGATGAATAGAGGATATAGTAAAGAGCAATATATAGCTTTAGCTAATAAGATAAAAGAGAGAATACCTGGAGTAGCCTTAACAGCTGATATTATAGTAGGATTCCCTGGAGAGACAGAGGAAGACTTCTTAGATACTTTAGATGTTGTAAGACAGATTCAATTTGAAAACTCATTTATGTTTATGTACTCTATAAGAAGAGGAACAAAGGCAGCAACAATGGATAATCAAATTGATCCTGAAGTGAAAAAAGAAAGACTTCAAAGATTAATTGAAGTACAAAATCAATGTTCTTTAGCAGAAAGTGAAAGCTATAAAGGTAAAACAGTTAGAGTTTTAGTAGAGGGAGAAAGTAAGAAGAACAAAGAGGTTTTAACTGGAAGAACTTCTACTAATAAGATAGTTTTATTCAAAGGGGATAAAACTTTAGAGGGAACTTTTGTAAATGTAAAAATTAATGATTGTAAAACTTGGACTTTATATGGTGAAATTATAGAATAGGAAGTGATATGAGTGGATATAGAAAAGCTAGATGAATTTCTTTTAAAAGAACTTCAAGAGATAGCAAAACAGCTGGGGATAGTATATAAATCGGGGACAAAAAAAGCTGAATTAAAAAATTTAATAGCGGAAGATATCCACGAAAAAGAGGGAATGGATATAGCTTGGGGAACATTAGAAGTTCTTACTGATGGTTATGGATTTTTAAGAAATACAAGTTTAGAAAAAGATATCTATGTGTCTGCTTCACAGATTAGAAAATTTAAGATGAGAACAGATGATAGGGTAGTTGGAGAGGTAAGATCTAGTGTTGAAGATGATAGAAATTATGCTTTAAGAAGAGTTTTATTAGTAAATAATGGAACTTTAGAAGAAGCAGAAGCTAGAGTGCCTTTTGAAGATCTTGTACCAGCTTATCCTACTGAAAGATTTATTTTAGAAACAGATAAAGAGAATATTTCTGGAAGAATAATAGATCTTATTGCTCCAATAGGAAAGGGGCAAAGAGCATTGATAATAGCTCCACCAAAAGCAGGAAAAACAATGTTAATAAGTAGCCTAGCAAATTCAATGTTAAAAAAAGATAAAAATGCAGAGGTATGGATTCTTTTAATAGATGAAAGACCAGAAGAGGTTACAGATATAAAAGAGAATGTAAACGGAGCAAAAGTTTTTGCTTCTACCTTTGATGAAGATCCTAAAAATCACATTAAAGTTACAGAAACAATTCTAGAAAGAGCTAAAAGAAAAGTAGAAAATGGAGAGAATGTTGTTATTCTTATGGACTCATTGACGAGATTGGCAAGAGCCTATAACATAGTGATGCCTTCAAGTGGAAAACTGATTTCAGGAGGAATAGATCCAACAGCACTTTACTATCCTAAAAACTTTTTTGGAACAGCAAGAAATATTAGAGGTGGAGGAAGTCTTACCATAATAGCTACAGTTTTAGTAGATACTGGAAGTAAGATGGATGATATAATTTATGAAGAGTTTAAATCCACAGGAAACTGCGATATACATTTAGATAGAAACTTAGCAGAATTGAGAATATTTCCGGCCATAGATATTCAACGTTCTGGAACAAGAAAAGAAGAGCTATTAATTCCAAAGGAAAAGCTAGAAAGTATCTGGAGTATTAGAAGATATTTAGCAGATTTTGACAGAGCAACTGCTGCAAAGAAACTGATAGATACAATAAAAAGTACTGAAAGTAATGATAAGCTCTTAGAAATATATGATAAAGGGGATAAGAGGGGTAAAAATGAAATCTAAGTTAAAAATATTTTTATTATTATCAGTTGCTTTTTACTTTGGAATTGAAATATTAAATCCTTTTAAAGAAGAGGTAGTAGATTTAAAAAAATTTACAGATTACTATGAGGAAAACAATGAGGAAAATGGTGGAGTTTCTGTATTAGCAGATAGTTTTTATACATTTGAAAAAGAGTATAATTTTCCAAATGAGTATAAATCATTGGAAGAGATAAAAGGAACAGAGGATGGGAAATCTGAAACAACAGAAGTTGTAGAGGAAGGAACAGTAGTAGAAGATATTAAATCAGAAAAGAAACTCCCTGAAAAGAGAGAGTATATAGTTAAAGAGGGAGATACAATTTCTGAAATTGCATCTCTAAATGGAATGACAATGGAGATGTTACTTGCAAACAATCCAGATATCTCAGTAAAAAATTTGAAGATAGGACAAAAATTAACAATCGTATCAGAAAATGGAGTTTTTTATAAAGTTGAAAAGGGAGATTCTCTATATAAGATAGCATCTAAATTTAAAATGAAAGTAGATGACATTCTTGCTTATAACGAAGTAGAAGAAAAGAGTTTAAAGATAGGACAAAGTATATTTCTAAAAAATCCAGATTTGAAAGCTTTAAATAGAAGCTCAGGGAAAAAAGGTGGAGGATCAAAAACTACTACTGCTGTAGCTTCAGCAGGATTTAGATATCCAGTTGAATATAGAGGGGTAAACAGTCCTTATGGAAGTAGATTTCATCCTGTTTTAAAAAGATATATATTCCATGCAGGAGTTGACTTAAAAGCTAGATATGTTCCTCTTCGTGCTTCACAAAGTGGAAAAGTTAGTTTTGCTGGATATATGAATGGTTATGGGAAAATAATAATACTTAAACATGCTTCAGGTTATGAAACAAGATATGCTCATCTTGATAAAATAGGTGTAAAAGTAGGGCAAAATGTTAATAAGGGAGAGTTAATAGGAAAAACTGGAATGTCAGGAAGAGTAACAGGGCCTCATCTGCATTTTGAAATTAGAAAAAATGGAAAAACACAAAATCCAATGAGTCATCTTGGAAAAAAATAATAAAATTAAAGTCCTGTATTTCAGGACTTTTTTATTAAGGAGTTGAAGAATTTTGAAAAAGACAAGAGAAGTAAAAGTTGGAAACCTTATAATTGGTGGAGGAAATAAAGTTATAATTCAATCTATGACAAATACTACTACAAGTGATGTAGAAAAAACAGTAGCACAAATCAGAGAGTTAGAAAAAGCTGGTTGTGAATTAGTTAGAATGACAATAAATAATTTAGAGGCAGCAGAAGCTATAAAAGAGATTAAAAAGAGAGTGTCTATTCCTTTAGTTGCTGATATTCATTTTGACTATAAACTTGCTCTAGCAGCTATGGAAAATGGGATAGATAAGTTAAGAATAAACCCTGGAAATATAGGATCAGATGAGAATGTAGAAAAAGTTGTTAAAATGGCAAAGGAGAAGAGAATTCCTATAAGAATAGGAGTAAACTCTGGTTCAATAGAAAAAGAGATACTAAAAAAATATGGGAAACCAACTGCTGAAGGAATGGTTGAAAGTGCAATGTATCATATAAATCTTTTGGAAAAATATGATTTTCATGATATTGTAATCTCTTTAAAAGCAAGTAATGTAAAGATGATGGTTGAAGCTTATAGAAAGATCAATGAGCTTGTAGATTATCCACTTCATTTAGGAGTAACAGAAGCAGGAACTGCATTTCAAGGAACAGTAAAGTCAGCTATTGGAATAGGAAGTCTTCTTGTAGATGGAATAGGGGATACAATAAGAGTATCTTTAACAGAAAATCCTGTTGAAGAGATAAAAGTTGCTAAAGAGATTTTAAAGGTTTTAGGTTTAAGAGAGACAGGAGTGGAGATAGTATCTTGTCCAACTTGTGGAAGAACAGAGATAGACTTAATTGGACTAGCTAAAAAAGTTGAAAAGGAATTTGAAAATGAGCAACGTAATATAAAAATAGCAGTTATGGGTTGCGTTGTAAATGGACCTGGAGAAGCAAGAGAAGCTGATTATGGTGTAGCTGGTGGAAAAGGTGAAGGAGTATTATTTAAAAAAGGTGAAATAGTAAAAAAAGTAAAAGAGTCTGAAATATTAGTTGAATTGAAAAAGATGATAATGGAGGACGATAAAAATGAAAAAGATAAAGGGAATTTGGCTAATTAATCTGTTGATTATAATTCTATTAACAAGTTGTGCATCTATAAAAAGTAGTAAAGAGGTTTCTTTAACAAAATCAGAGGGAAGAAAACAACTTATAGTTAACTATAATAGAAATCAAGTTCGTTCAGTGAGAATAAAGAATGTTATTTTAGATTCAGGAGTTCCCTATTATTTAGAGCCTGGAGAGTATAGAATGACTTATCAAGAGACACCAATGATAAGTGGAGCATTTGATTTTAGTTATAGAGATAGAGATGATAGAGATTCAGGAAGAAGTTTTTCAGAGAGACCGATGCTTAACTCTAAAATTATAAATCTTCAAGAGGATACTGTAATAGATTTAGAGGGAAAAACTTTTGGAATAAGTGGAGGAGTAAAGATTAATAGTAAAAAAACTTATTAAATATAAACTTTTTAAGAAAAAGGAACGTCTAATTAATATAAAAACTTTGTGAGGGTAGTAGAAACATGGACTTTGATGAGATTTTCGAGCAGTATTTCGATAGGATATATTACAAAATATTAGGTGTGGTAAAGAATCCTGAGGATGCAGAGGATATATCTCAGGAGGTCTTTATGAGTGTTTATAAAAATCTTAGCAAATTTAGAGCAGATAGTAATATTTATACATGGATCTATAAAATAGCTATTAACAAAATTTATGACTTTTTCAGAAAAAGAAAGGTAGAATTGGACATAAATGAAGAGATTTTAGCTTTAGAGTGTAACTCAGATATAGATACTCCTATTATATTGGAGGAAAAATTAAAGGAGCTCTCTTTACAAGAGAGAGAGATAGTAGTTTTAAAAGATATTTATGGATATAAGTTAAAAGAGATAGCTGATATGAAAGCTATGAATATATCTACAGTTAAATCAGTATATTATAAAGCTATCAGAGATATGGGAGGAAATTAATATGACGCCTAAAGAGAGAGTAAGAGCCAATATTTACAAGACTCTATTGGAAGAGGAAAAGAGAAAAAATAAGAGAAAATCTTTATTTTCATTATCTTTATTTGTACTAGGAATGTTTACAAGTTCAACTTATCAGATGCTTTTTAAAGATACAAATTTAAATTCTATGGATAAGTATGTAATAAATAGAAATGTAAGTGAAAAATTTTTAGATAAAAATGATATCACTTTAGATCATATTTTTTCAGACTCAATGTTTGATGATAAAAAAGTAGAAATAAATACAGAAGATTTATTCGGATTAGATGTACAGATTTAGTGGAGGAGAATAAATGAGAAAGTTTTTTAGTGGCCTATTTATTATGATGGCATTTTCATCTTTAGCTTTAGCTGATAATGGTGGGCTTGGAATAGTATCAGATGAAGATTTTAAAAAAGTTGGAGTTTCACAAGAAAATATAAATAAGGCTAAAGGTATGGTTGGAAAGGTAAGTACAAACTATAAGATGCTACTTTTAGAGAAAAAACAACTTGAATTAGAGGTAAATAAGCATGTTTTAGATGGAGCAGAGCAAAATTTAGCTGAGATAGATGCACTATTTGATAGAATAGGAGATATTGAAGCTAATATACTAAAAGATAGAATAAGAAGTCAAATAGAGATGCAAAAATATATAACTCAAGAGCAATATATAAAAGCAAGAGATATAGCTATTAGACGTATAAATGAATCAAGAAATAAATAGGGTAAGATAAACATCTTTAGGAGAAAGATATGTTAAAAAAAAGTTTAGTAACTCTATTTTTGTTATTGTCTAGTATTATAGCATATGGAAATTGTTGTCCAAATATAGAGAAAAATTATCACTCTTATTATAGCAATGGAAAGATTTATGAAAGAGGAGATATTCAAAATGGAATGAAACAAGGAGAATGGCTTGTTTTTTATGAAAATGGAAATATAAAAGAAAAGATAGTATATAAAGATGATAAGAAAGATGGAGAGTATTTTAGATTTTATGAAAATGGGCAATTAAAACATAGAGCTATGTATGTAGATGATAAAATAGAGGGAAATTATGTTACCTTTGATGAAGGTGGATATTTAGATGAGATTGTAAATTATATTGATAATAAACCACAAGGAATAAGTTTTAAATTTTATGATGGTGGCAGAATAAAAGAGAGTAGAATTTATAAGAAAGATGGTACAATTATTCAACATAATTATAATCAAAATAAGGATTTAGATTTTTTAAATAATTAGATAAAAGCACTTAGAATTTTATTAAGTTAAAATTTTAAGTGCTTTTTTAATTAAAAAATAAGTTTATAAACTATAATTTATCGTTCTAATTTACATTAATTTATTTTTCCTTTCCCTAATATCAGCTAAAATGGAATTTGGAGAAGAATATTAGAGAGAGTTACGAAAT
>OGRS01000401.1_pt1 | contig 42907 bp, 38 predicted proteins | sample 1553561 | NCBI WGS metagenome assembly OGRS01 (sample SAMEA2580103, study PRJEB22360) | human gut metagenome | biome: human gut; feature: human-associated habitat; material: faeces | place: Denmark | collected 2008/2010
TTATTCAACAGATATAGATAGAATATATGAAACTTTAGAAAATGAAAAAAATAATAAACTATTACAGGAGAAGAATTTAATAAGAAAATAAAACTTGCTCAATTCCGCAGACACTGTCTGAGGAATTTAAACTAAAGAAAAAATAACCAAATTTTGCTAGTAAATATATGACAGTTCTTCCATCTAAAGAGGAGTTTAAGAAAATATTAGATAAAAAATTGATAAAGAAGAAAATCTTGATGACTAATGAAGAAATGTTTGAATATGTAATTCACACCAATGAACTAGAAGGTCATACTTTTAAAGAAGAGGAAAAAGAGATTATCAAAAAAGTCGCTGAAGGAAAAATTTCTTCAAAAGAAACTCTAGAAATCTTTTCAAAAAAATAAGATTATAATTAAAAGAATCCAAGTAAGATTTTAATAATTTTACTTGGAGTTTTTATTTTAAGAACTGATGTGGTATAATAGAATATAAGCAGATATAAGACTAAATAAAATATATAAGCTGAAATAATTGATAAATTTTCTACAATCTTGAATTAGATTTTTGGAGGGGGAATTAATTATGAGCAATAAACAAAAAAATTATTTCAATGAAGCGACAAGAGTACAAATGCCTGCATTAGTACATTTAACAAGATTAGGATATAAGTATATTGGAAAAATTAGTGAAGAACAGGCAAATGTATTTTATCAACCTGAAACTAATATTTTAATAGATGAGTTTAAAAATCAGTTTACAAAATTAAATCCTGAATATAATGGAAATGTAGAAGAAATTTTAGAAAATATAAAGCAAGAATTAAATAATAATGACTTAGGAAAGCAGTTTTATAAAAGACTAACTTCTGAATCTCCTACTAAATTAATAGATTTTAAAAATATAGAAAATAATAGTTTTTATTGTACTGCTGAATTTACTTGCAAAAACGAGAATGAAGAATTTAGACCTGATATAACTTTATTTATAAATGGTCTACCATTGGTATTTATTGAGGTAAAAAGACCAAATAACCAAGGAGGAATCATTGCTGAAAGTAATAGAATGAATGATAAAAGATTCCCAAATAAAAAATTTAGAAGATTTATAAATATAACTCAACTTATGATGTTTTCTAATAATATGGAATATGATACTATGGGAGGAATAGTTCCAATTCAAGGGGCTTTCTATTGTACTGCTTCAAAAAAGAAAGCTTTTTTTAACTGTTTTAGAGAAGATATAAAAGGTAATGTACAAATTGCTGATTTTATAAAAAATTATCCTTACAAAGAAATTGATAAAGATTTAGAAAGAAAAATACTATCAGATTTTAATAATCAGGTTATACATACAGCACCTGAATATCAAACTAACTTAAATATAAATACTCCAACTAATAGAATAATAACTTCTATGTGTTCTAAGGAAAGAATTTTATATCTATTAAAATATGGAATAGCTTATGTGAATATGGAAAGAGAAGTTGATGGAAAAATAGAAATTATAGACGAAAAACACATAATGAGATACCAACAGTTATTTGCTTCTTTTGCTATTAAAGATAAGATTGATAAGGGAGTAAAATCAGGGATAATATGGCATACACAAGGAAGTGGAAAAACAGCTCTTTCATATTACTTAACAAATGTACTGACAGATTATTTTGCAAGTAAAAACCAAGTTGCTAAATTCTATTTTATAGTTGATAGATTAGATTTACTGGAACAAGCAGGTCAAGAATTTAAAGCAAGAGGTTTAAAAGTAAAAACAGCTAATTCTAGGGCTGAACTTATGCAACAATTTAGAGAAAATAAATCTCTTGAAGGAAACTCAGGAGAGAATGAAATAACAGTTGTTAATATTCAAAGATTTGAAGAAGATAAAGAAAAAGTAGAAATTCCTCCATATGCAACTAATTTACAAAGAATATTTATTATAGATGAAGCTCATAGAGGATATAATCCTAAAGGTTCTTTCTTAGCAAATCTTTTAGAAGCAGATAAAAATGCTATAAAGATTGCTCTTACAGGAACACCACTTTTAAAAGAGGAAAGAACATCTTGGAAAGTTTTTGGAGACTATATCCATACTTATTATTATGATAAGTCAATTCAAGATGGTTATACTTTAAAAATTATAAGAGAAGATATAGAAACATCTTACAAAGAAAAACTTTCTGAAATTTATGATAAACTTGATATTTTAATCCAAAAGAAAGATATAAAGAAAAACCAAATAATAGAACACGAAAATTATGTAAAAGAACTGCTTAGATATATAATCAGTGATTTAAACAAATTTAGAATGATACAAGGGGATAAGACACTAGGAGGAATGGTTATTTGTGAAACAAGCGAACAGGCAAGAAAACTATTTACTTACTTTGATGAAATCCAAAAAGAATTAAACGATAGTTCCTCAATAAAAAGTAATTTAAAAGCAGGACTTATTTTACACGATTCTGATGATAAGGAGACAAGAAAACAAATTGTAAAAGATTTTAAAAAGAATATGACTATTGATATTCTAATTGTTTTTAATATGTTACTTACAGGTTTTGACGCACCAAGACTTAAAAGATTGTATTTTGGAAGAAAATTAAAAGACCATAACTTACTACAAGCAATAACAAGAGTTAATAGACCATATAAAGATAATAGATATGGTTATATTATAGACTTTGCAGATATTAAAAAGAATTTTGAAGAAACAAATGAAGCATATATAAAAGAATTAAATAGATTTAATAATACAGAAGAAATTGGAGAAGATACTCTTCCTGATTTATTTACACACGTAATAGAGGATAAAGAATATCTGATAACTCAAATGAAAAAAGCAAAGCAAGTATTATTTAACTATACCACAAATAATTTAGAAGAATTTAGTTCAGAAATATCCACTATAGAAGACAAAGAAGTTTTATTAGAACTGAAAAAAGTTCTTACAGAAGCTAGAGATTGCTGTAATTTGGTTAGAACTTTTGGAGATGATGAATTAAAAGAAACATTTAAAAGAATAGAGATATTAAAACTACCTCAAATGCTTTCAGAGGTTCAAAGACATATTAATTTAATAAATCAAAAAGAGCTATTTAACGATAATCAGGAGATTAAAGCAGTTATCAACGAAGCTATGAATGAGATAACTTTCTCTTTTAAAAAAGTATCAGAGGAAGAAATGAAACTTATATCAGGTGGAGTAGAACTAGACGAGAAATGGAAAAAAACTATTTCTAGTTTTACAGAAAATATTGATAAAGAAGACCCTGAATACATTACTTTACAAGAAGCCTTTATGAAAAAATTTAAAGAAAAGGGCTTTGTAATAGATAGTGTTGAAGAATTTTATAAAAAATCTAAAGAACTTGATGAAGTCATAAAAAAACTTGAAGAATTGAAAAAGAAAAATAGAGTTTTAATGAATAAATATAGAGGAGATAAAAAGTTTGCTAGAGTTCATAAAAGAATATCAGAGGAAAATAGAAAAAGAGAAAATGAAAATAAAACCCCTATAATTTCTACATATGATGAAGATATAATGAATATGCTAAATGGTATAAAAGATGATGTAGACAGAAAAGTATATGATAGAAATGATATTTTGAAAAAAGACGCATACTTTAGCCAAACTGTAATGACTGAAATATCTAAAAGTATTAAAGAACTTGGATTTCAAAGTGATAGAGAAGACCGTGATTTTATAAAAAATAGAATAGTTAAAGAATATATGTCTCAATACAGAGAAACATATTTTGTATAAAAAATAAAAATTAGAAAGGAAAAATTATGTCGATTAAAGAACAAACACTAAAATTAATTGATGAATTAAAATCAACTTGTCAAACTTATGGAATGGGAAATGATGGGAACGAATATAAAATTATAACTCAAATGTTCCTATATAAATTCTTAAATGATAAGTTTGGATATGAATTAAAACAAGCAGATGATAGAATAAAAAATGCTGATAAATGGGAAGAAGAATATTCAAAAATGAGTGAAGACGAGAGATTAGATTTATTAGATTTGATTTCTCCTGATACTCTTAAATTATATCCTGAACATTTAATATCTAATCTTTGGAATCAACAACAAAAAGGAGATTTTGATGTAATATTAGATAATACAATGAAGGATATAGCAAATAAAAATATAGATATTTTTTCTACTCAAACTTCACAAAATGCAAAGATACCTATATTTGAACCTTTGACAATATATATAACTGATATTGATGATAGACCTAAATTTGCAAGAGCCTTAATAGATAAATTAGTTAAATTTTCTTTTGAAGAAGCTTTCGATAAAAGATATGATTTTTTTGCAACTGTTTTTGAATACTTAATAAAAGATTATAATACAGCAGGTGGAGGAAAATATGCTGAATATTATACCCCACACTCTATAGCTACAATAATGGCTAGACTTTTGGTAGGAGAAAGTAAAGATTTCCATAATATAGAAGCTTATGACCCAAGTGCGGGAACAGGAACTCTATTAATGGCTTTAGCTCATGAAATAGGAGAAGATAGATGTACTATATTTGCTCAAGATATTTCTCAAAGAAGTAATAAGATGTTTAAATTAAACTTAATATTAAATGGACTTGTATCTTCTTTAGACCATGCAATCCAAGGAGATACTTTAGTTGCTCCATACCATAAAAATGATACTGGAGATGAATTAAGAACTTTTGATTTTGTTGTATCTAACCCTCCATTTAAAATGGATTTTTCAGATACAAGAGAAACAATAGCAAGTATGCCTGCTAGATTTTGGGCTGGAGTTCCAAATGTTCCAAAAGCTAAAAAAGAAGCAATGGCAATTTATACTTGCTTTATTCAACATGTTATAAACTCACTAAAAGAAGGAATTGGAAAGGGTGCAATAGTAGTTCCTACAGGTTTTCTAACTGCTAAAGGTGGAGTAGAAAATAAGATACTAAAGAAAATAGTTGATGATAAAATTATATATGGTGCAATCAGTATGCCATCAAATGTCTTTGCCACACTGGGACAAATGTATCAGTATTATTCTTTGATAAATCAAAGTCATCTGATAAAGTAATCCTTATAGACGCTTCTAAAATGGGAGAAGAGTACCAAGATGGAAAGAATAAGAAAATAAGATTAAGAGATGACGAGATAGAAAAAATTATAGAAACTTTTAATAAAAAAGAAAATATTGATGATTTTTCGGTAGTTGTAACTTATGATGAAATTAAAGAGAAAAACTATTCTCTATCAGCAGGTCAATATTTTGATGTAAAAATAGAGTATATAGAGCTTACTCAAGAAGAATTTAATGAAAAAATGGCTACTTTCACATCTAATCTTGAAAAATATTTTGAAGAAGGAAAAACTCTTGAAAAAGAAATAATGGAAAGATTGGGTGAATTAAAATATGATTAAAGCTTATGAATTTTGTAAAAGAGTTTTTGATGGTACTCACGACACACCCAAGCCAACAGAAAAGGGATATAAGCTATTAACTTCAAAGCATATTGAAAATGGGACTTTAAATAAGGAAAACGCATATTACATTTCTAAGGAAGATTATGAAGCAATAAATAAAAGAAGTCAAGTAAAAAAATGGGATATTCTTTTCAGTATGATTGGAACAATCGGAAATACTTATTTAATAGAAAATGAACCTGTTGATTTTGCAATAAAAAATATTGGTGTTTTTTCTTGCGAAGATGAATATAAAGCTAAATGGTTATATTTTTATTTACAATCACCAGATGCTAAAAAAATAATACAAAATTATTTAAACGGTGCGGTTCAAAAATTTATATCTTTGGGAACTTTAAGAAATTTTCCAATTTCTGAATTAAATATAAAAAAAAATAAAATTGTAGATTTACTTTGGAATATAAATAAAAAAATAAATTCTGAATTAGAAAATATGGCAAAAACTATATATGATTACTGGTTTTTACAATTTGAGTTTCCTAACGAAAAAGGAAAACCTTATAAATCATCAGGTGGAAAAATGGTTTGGAATGAAGAACTAAAAAAAGAAATTCCTGATGGTTGGGAAGTAACACAAATTGACAGTGTATTATCTGTTGTTCCTTCAACAAGAAAAAAACTAAAGAAAGAGTATTTAAGTAGAGGAAAGTATCCTGTGATAGATCAAAGTTCAGTTTATATTTCAGGTTTTACCGATGATGAAAAAGCTGTTTTATTTTTAAAAGATGCAGTAGTTTTTGGTGATCATACTAAAATTATAAAATATATAAATTTTGATTTTTGTCGAGGAGCAGATGGAACTCAAATATTATTATCTAATAGAGAAAACTTACCAAATATTTTGTTATATCATCAGGTAAAAAACTTAAATTTAGTAAGTCAAGGATATTCTAGATATTTTAAATTTTTAAAAGAAAAGCAAATAATTTTACCAAATTTTGAAATAGCAAAACAATTTAAAATAACTTCAGAAAAATTGTATCAAAAAATAAGAAGTAATATTTTCGAAAATCAAGAATTAACCTTTCTTAGAGATTATCTTTTACCTCTTCTTATGAATGGACAGGTTGGATTTAAAGATTAACTGTATTGAAAAAAGGAGAAATATGTTTAATTCAGAAAAACCAATAGAAAAAATAGAGCAAGATATATTAGGTCGTAGTAATACAGCTGAAGAATTAAGTAGACATATATTAGAGTATAAAGATGAAGATAGCTTAACTATAGGAATTATAGGAGAATGGGGAAGTGGAAAAACTTCATTTATAAATATGACTTTAGAAATATTAAGAAAAAATGAAGAATGTATCATAGTTAATTTTAATCCTTGGAATATCTCTACAAGAAAACAACTGATAAGTGATTTTTTTAATCAATTATCAAATGAAGTTGGTAAAATTGATAAGGAAGATATTTTAAAAGGGGTTAGTCAAAACTTAAAAGTTCTTTCTAATTTTTTTAAACCTGTTTCTTTAATTCCAATTCCACAAATTTCTGCATTTGCTTCTTTTATGGAAAAAAGTTGTGGAGAAGCAGGAAAATTTTTAGAGGCTATTCCTAGTCAAAAAGAGAAAAGTTTAGATGAAGTAAAAGAAGAATTGAATGATTCTTTGAAGGAGTTAAAGAAAAAAGTTATAATAGTTGTAGATGATATTGATAGATTATCAGACAGCGATATAAGAGAAGTCTTTCAATTAGTTAAATCAATAGCTGACTTTAAAAATACAATCTATATTTTATCTTATGACCATAAAATAGTTAGTGAAGCACTTAATAATTTTCAAAGAAACAAAGGAGAAGAATATTTAGAAAAGATAATTCAAGTTCCAATTACACTACCTCATATTAGGAAATCAGAAATAGAAAGAATCTTTTTAAAAAAATTATGGGATATTTTAAATATTTCTGAAGAAGAGTTTGATAGAAGTTATTACAATGAATTATATTCAAATGGATTTTCTAATAATTTTAATACTTTAAGAGATATAGGAAGATACTTAAATACTTTTAAGTTTGGATTTAATGTAATAAAAGAAGAATTAAATATAATAGATTATATGGCAATAACATTGTTTAAAGTTTTTGAACCACAATTATATAAATATATTCAAGAAAATGGAGAATATTTTACAGGGGTTAAATTTGGAGGAGAATTTGAAATTAATCCTCAAGAAGAAAAAGAAAAAATAAAGAATGAGTTAGAGGAACATTTTAAAAATTTAAAAAAAATTAGTAGTAAAAATGCTAGGGATATGATAAAAGTTATATTTCCTAAAATACGAGGTTTGTATAATGGAAGTAATTATGACTATAGTTTTATAAAAGTATGGAATGGTAAAAGAAGGATAGCTTCAGCTAAATATTTTCCATTTTACTTTAGTTTAGATTTTCCAGAAAATGAAATTAAGAAATCTGAATTAGAGAGTATAACTAAATTTTCTTCCAAAGAAGAGTTAAAAGAGAGATTTAATGTTAATAATTATAAAAAAATAGAATTGCTAGATAGAGTTTTAGAAGTAGTAGAAAAAGTTCCTGATAATAAAACAATAAAATTTTTACAGGTTATTTTAAGTTTAACAGATGAATTAAAATCGAAAGATTCAGAGGGAATTTTATCTTTCTTAGAAGCTCCAAGATTCAAAACGACGAGAATATTTTATGCAATTTTTGAAAAAGTTCCAAAAGAAATAAAATATGATTATGTAAAAAATATTTTTGAAGACGAAGATTGTTCTTTAGAAAGTTTATTTTCTATTTTAGAAAGTATAAAAAAAAGTCAACAAGAATATTATATAACTGAAAGTCAAATAAATATTTTAATGAGAATGCTATTAAAAAGACTAATAAAAAGAAGTGAAGAGGCAGAATATATACCTAAATATTTTTTAAGTATACTCTATTCTATGAAAAGAATGGGTAGGTATGAAGAGGCTAAAATAGTTTTTAACAATTACTTGAAAAATAAAAAACTACTAATACCATTAATTGGATCATTTGTTGGAATAACTGTTTCAGAAGAAAATTATCAAGTTGTAAAAAGAAAATATATTCGGAAAAGTGATGTAGACAATTTTATAAATTATGGTATTTTAAAAGAATTAGTAAATATTTGTGTAACGAATCCTACTCCTGAGGATTTAGAAATAATAGAATGTTTAAGAAATCCAAAATTAGATAAAGAATAAGCATTACAACGTTTTATTCAATATGTTAAAAAGATTTATATTGTACCCAAAATCTTAAGAATTTAAGAGCTGGGTACAATTTTTATTGATTTTAAAAACCTTTTAAAAAGGAATAAAATACAAAAAATAATTAAAAGCAATAAAAAAAATACAAAAAAAAGGTTTTTATTAAAAAAATAGTTGACAAAATAAAGTTGTTGTTATATAATTAAAACATAAAAAAACCTTTTAAAAAGGTTGGGAGGAGAAAAAATGGAGTTAAAAGAATATATCAATGAAACTTTTAATTACGAAAAATTAAGAAAGAGCCGTAAAAAAAGGAAATTATCAATAAATCAAGTTGCAGAGATGACGGGAGTACCTCCTACAACTCTTCAAAAATATGAATCTGGAATAATAAAAAAAATACCTTTAGATGCTCTAAAAAAGATTTGTGACGTATATGGAACAGATTATAAATACTATTATGGGTGGACCTCGTTTCCATTAATAGGAACTTTTTCGGGGCTAGTGATGAGTTTCTTGTGTGGAATTACTTTGAATAACACGGTAATGGGAGTTAGCATAGGATATTTGCTAGGAGTTTTGGGATTACAAGGGGCTGTTAAATACTTTGAAGGTGCAGAGAAAGAAAATAAATTTGAAAGCTTATATAATCAATTAAATGACTTAGAAAAAAAAGAATACAATAGATTTAAAAAGATTGTAAATTTACACTTGAATTCTGAAGAATACTTCACAGAAGAAGAATTGAAAAAAGAAGAAGTTTATTTGTTAGCTTACTTTTTTGGTCATAAATTGAAAAAAGAATACAATGATATAAATGGTATTACACCGTATAATATAACAGAGATAGAAGTTTTAGAAAAAAACGATAATAATTAAAATTATTATAAAGAATTAAAAAAAGAGGAGGTGAAAAAATAATGATAGAAAAATACAAAGAACTAGAGTTGTATCCAGATGTGCTAAGTTTGAAGGAGGTAGCTCAATATATACACGTATCAAAGGATACAGTACGTAATGAATGTTTGAAAGGTAATTTAAAACATTTACGAATAGGGCGTCTTTATAAGATTACCAAAGAAAATTTGATAGAGTTTTTAGATAAAACTGAATAGGAGATAAAAATATGGAGAAATTAGAAAAATATTTAATTCCGGGATATTTAAGAAAGAAAGATGGATATTGGCATACTGTGATTGATGTAATTAATCCTATTACAAAGGAAAAAATTCGTCATTCGCACTCAACAAAAATAAAAGTATGTGGAAAAAATAAGACAGAGACAAAAGATAATGAAATGAGAGCAGGAGCGTTATTATTAGAATTTAGAGAAAAGTGGACTAAGTTTCATTTTTCAAATTCTGAAGAAAAAAATGATACTGAAGATATTATTTTTTCGGATTATTTATTAAATTGGGTAGAACAACAGGATATAGGTAGTTATACGCGTCGTAATTATCGCTTTATAGCGAAAAAAATCGTTGAATACTTTGGAAAGACTTTTCTTTTAAAAGATATTAAAGCATATCATATTCAACAATTATATAATCATCTTTTAAAAGATAAAAAGTTAAAAGCTAATACCATATTGCGTTATCACGCTGTTATTAGAAAGTGTCTGCAAACAGCAGTGAAGCAACGACTAGTTATTAATAATGAAGCTGATCTTGTGGATAAACCTCGAAAGAAAAGATATATAGCAAAAACATTAACTCGTGATCAATTATTAGAAATATTCGAAGAGATTCAAGGAACTTATTTAGCATTACCGATGTTCTTATCGATGCATCAAGGGTTAAGAAGAAGTGAAGCATTGGGACTGTTGTGGAGTAATGTAAACCTTGATGACGGTACGATGATAATTAACAATACTCTTTTAGAAGATGATACTAGACAACTTTTTAATAAAAGAGGAACAAAAAATAAAAGTAGTGGCAGAACATTACCACTAATTCCTGAAGTTTTAGAGGCTTTGAAAAAAATAAAAAAACAACAAGAACAAAATAAAAGAATGTTTAAAAGTTCTTATAATAAAAAATTTTTTGATAATGTATGCGTGAAGGAAAATGGAGATATCATTAGACCTGATTATGTTTCACAAAAATTTAAAGAAATTACAAGAAGATTAGGGTATAATGACATTCATTTTCATTGCTTGAGACATTCTTACGCAACGTTATTATTTGAAAAAGGAATGGATCTAAAGCTTATAAGTGCCTTACTTGGACATTCTTGTTATAATACTACGTCTGAGACTTATTTACATTTATCAGATCAGTTTTTACTTGAAGTAGGAAGAAAAAAAATGGAAGAAGTTTTTGGATCGAAAAATGAAAAAATCATATATGCTAACAATACATATCGCTCCCCAGCAGATAAATAATTAACATATATGACTTATAGATGAATTAATAAAAAATGGTGCCCAGAGCGGGACTCGAACCCGCAAGGTATTGCTACCAGTGGATTTTGAGTCCACCGCGTCTACCGATTCCGCCATCTGGGCACTAAAATAAAAAATAAGCAAAAATTAAAAACGGACGATTTATACGGACGGTTTATTCAGATTAATTTTAATTAAAATAAATAACTAATTTTACAGCAAATCACGTAGTTTCTTTTGAGTCCGCCGCGTCTACCAATTCCACCATCCAGGCTTTCTTATAACAAGTAATATGATACAATATTTTCACAAGGTTGTCAATAGGTTTTTGAAAAAATTAGCCTTTAAAATTACTCTAAAGTGTTGTATAATATATCATAGCGTTTTTTTAGTAGGGAGGAAAAAATGAGATTAAAAGTTACTAATTGTAGAAAAGAAAAAGAAAATTATAATATAACTGTAGAATATTTAGATGAAAATCCTATAAAATTTTATACTGACGGTAAGGGCGGGCAGTTAGGAGATAGAGGAACAATAGGAGAGGCTAAAGTTTTAGAGGTTTTAGCTGAGGAAATAGTGATAGATAGAGAGCTTAAGCAAGAGGAATATGATTATACAATAGATTTTAAAAGAAGAGAGGATATAGCTGTACAACACACTGCAGAACATCTTTTATCAGGGATTGCTAAAAAATATTTTAATTTAAACAATGTTGGATTCAGAATGGCTGAGGATTTCACAACAGTTGATTTAGATAGCGATAAAATATCTTCTGAGACTTTAGAGGAGTTACTTGCTAAGACAAACGAGGTTATAAAATTAGGTATTGAAGTCTTAGAAAAAAATGTAACTATCCCAGAGGCAAAAGAGATAAATCTTAGAAAACCATTAAGTGATAAGATAAAAGAGGGACTTGTAAGAATAGTAGAGATACCAGAGTATGACAATTGTGCTTGTGCAGGTTTCCATGTAAAAAATATAAAGGATATCCGTCTTTTAAAATTGGTTTTCTCAGAAAGAATCAAAGGAAAATATACAAGATGCTATCTTTTAGCTGGAGATAGAGCTTTGGTTGACTATAATAAAAAAGATAAAATTATAAGGGAGTTAAATCATAAATTTAGCTGTAGAGATAATGAAATCATAGATATGGTTGAAAGATATATGGGAGAGCATGAAAATTTAAAAAGAGATTATTCAAATCTAACTCAAAAATATGCTAAATATTTCTTGAATGAGATCTTAGAAAATCCAATTACAATAAATGATAAACGAATCATAATCTGTGAGGAAAATAAAACTATAATCAATGAAGTAAGAAAATCTTTTGCTAAAAGAGAGGAAACTTTTATAGGTATAACAGAGGATTCTATTATGCTTTCAAGTAATACTCTAAATTGTGGAGAGATTATAAAAAAATTAAGTCAAGAATATCCAAACTTAAAAGGTGGAGGAAGTCCAAAACAAGGAAATATCAAGGGAACTTTGACAAAAGATGAGATAATAAAAATATTAAACACTATTATATAATATTTGCTTGTCATTTTATAAAAAAACTGATAAAATAGATAGTCAATTATATTTATTTTAATGATTTATAAATTTTTTAAAAGAATGATAAAATAACGGAGGAATAATGGAAAATACAAAAATGGCACTTTTAAATCTCAATGAAACTGAGATGACAGATTATATATTATCTTTAGGAATGAAAAAATTCTATGGAAAACAAATATATAACTGGCTACATTCAAAACTTGCAAGAAATATACACGATATGACAAATATCTCTCTAAAAGATAGAGAAACTTTAAGTGAAAAAGCATACATACCTTTATTAAACATAGTAAATCATCAAATATCTAAAATAGACGGAACTGAAAAGTTTTTATTTAAACTAGAAGATGGAAATACAATCGAAACAGTTTTATTAAAACATAAAGATAGAAATACTGTATGTGTGTCTACTCAAGTTGGTTGTCCTGTAAAATGTAAATTCTGTGCAACTGGGGCATCTGGTTATGAGAGAAACCTAACAGTACACGAGATTTTAAACCAAGTTTATACAATAGAAAGAAGACTTAGAAATAAAGAACAATCTGTAAACAATCTTGTATTTATGGGAATGGGAGAGCCTTTCTTAAATATTGATAACTTAATAAAAGCTATAAAAATCCTTTCTGATGAAAAAGGTTTAAATATTTCAAGAAGAAAAATAACTGTTTCAACTTCTGGAGTTATCACAGGAATAGAAAGACTTTTAGAGGAAAAAATGCAAGTTGAGTTAGCTATATCTTTACACGCTGTGTTTAATGAAAAAAGAGATGAACTTATGCCAATCAATAAAAAATATCCTTTAGAAGATTTATTTACAGTATTACAAGAATATCAAAAAACTTCAAATAGAAGAATAACTTTTGAGTATATTTTAATAAAAGACTTTAATGTTTCTCAAAGTGATGCTGAGACTTTAGCAGATTTTGTTCACGAGTTTGATCACGCTTTGAACTTAATCCCTTATAATCCAGTTGTTGAAAATGATTTTGAAAGACCTAGTGACAAGAAAATCGAAAAATTCTACAACTACCTAAAAAATGACAGAAAAGTTAATGTTATCATCAGAGGAGAAAAAGGAACTGATATAGACGGAGCTTGTGGACAATTAAGACAAAGAACTGTTAAATAATATGGAGAAGTCATATGAAAAAAATTTTTAAAATTATTTTATTAGCTTTTGTATTTCTATTTTTTAGTGGGATTTTAAGTGTATTCTTAGTGATTAACCACTATAAAAAACAACTGCCAGATATTGAAACTTTGATAGAATCTTACTCTCCATCACTTCCTACAAAAGTGTATGACATCAATGGAAAGGTTATAGATGTTTTATACAAAGAATCAAGAATACCAGCTAAGTTTGATGAAGTGCCACAATGTGCTAAAGATGCTTTTATCTCTATCGAAGATAGAAGATTTTACAGTCACTATGGTATTGACCCAATCGGTATTTTAAGAGCTATAGTTGTAAATATAAAATATCAAAGTAGAAGACAAGGGGCTAGTACATTTACTCAACAATTAGCAAGAAACGCTTTCTTAAGTCACGAAAAGAAAATTTCTAGAAAGATAAAAGAGGCGATACTTACAATAGAGATAGAGAAAAGATACACAAAAGATGAAATATTTGTTAAATATTTAAATGAAATCTATTTTGGTGACGGAGATTACGGAATAAAAAGTGCGGCAAAATCTCTTTTCAAAAAAGATATTAGATATATAAATATTCCAGAGGCGGCACTTCTAGCAGGTGTACCTAATAGACCAGGATTTTATAATCCTAGAAAACATCTTGATAACGCTCTTCAAAGAATGAGGCTTGTCCTAAAACAAATGTATAACTTTAATATGATAACAAAAGACCAATATGAAGAGGCTTTGGAACATAAGTTTGTATTGGAAGAGGATTTTAAAGAGGGAATGGATTTAGCTCATACAACAATTGTTTATCCAAGAAGTAGAGTTAATAAATCTTTAGCTCCAAGTTTTACAGATTTAGTTTTAGATTATTTAGATGATAATTTTGATGAAGAGGTTATCTATAATGGTGGATTAGAAGTTTATACTACTTTAAACTACGATATGCAAAAAGTAGCTGAGAGAGTTTTCAACGAATATCCAGCCATTGCTAAAAATAAAGAACTTCAAGGTGCTATGATAACAATAAATTCTTCAAATGGTTATATCACTTCTATCATAGGTGGTAGAGATTATGTAACAGGTAATTTCAATAGAGCTATAATGTCACAAAGACAGATTGGTTCTTCATTCAAGCCTTTTGTATATCTTTCTGCTATAATAGATGGATACTCTGAAAATACAATTGTAGAAGATTCAAGGGTTTTATATGATCAAGGTTGGGCTCCAAAAAATTATGGAGTAACTTACAGAGATAATATCACGCTGTTTGACGGACTTGTTAGATCTGTTAATAGTGTTACTATAAAACTTTTAAAAAGTGTCACTCCAAAAAAACTAGCTGAAAATCTAAAAAAATTAAATGCTAATATGGAAACTGACTTAAACTTAAGTACAGCTTTGGGAACTTTATCAGTTACTCCTAAAGATTTAGCAAAAGGTTTTGCAATATTTTCAAATGGTGGGTATGTTGTTGAGCCTATGGTTGTTACAGAAGTAAGAGATAGTAATGGAAATACATTAATAAAAAATACACCATCTGTACAAAAAGTTTTTGACTCAAAAGATATAGCACTTACAACAAATCTTTTGATAGGTTCTGTAAAATATGGAACAAGTAAGGGAGCTACTGTTATAACAAAAAAAGGTGGACATATTGAGCAAGGAGGAAAAACAGGAACAACAAACGATTCTTTAAGTGTTTGGTATGCTGGAATAACTCCTGAATATGTAACAACAGCTTATATTGGATATGATGACAATAAAAAAATGGAAACAACAGGTGGAGAACTTGTTGCACCACTATGGAAAAGATATTATGAAGAGATAATAAATGAGGGACTTTATACTCCAAGTAAGTTTGAGTTTATAGATACTTTAGTTGCTAGTGGAGAATTATATTATCAAAACTTAGATGCTTTCTCAGGACTCTTATCTGATGGTTGGAACTCAAGAAAATTCTTGATAAGAGACAATAGACTTGAACTTGAAAAAGCAAGTAAATATAAAAAAGATTTAGTAGAAATTCTATATAATTAAAAAAAGAGTGTTACAAACTATTACTGGTTTGTAACATTTTTTCTTTTTAAGATAAAAAAATAAGGCTGTTAAAATATAACAGCCCTAAATATTGTATTAATTTTTTATAAAGAGTTTATAAATCTTCTAAATCCAGCTTTACCCTCTTTAGTTTGTTTATAAACACCTGCATCTTCTAATACTTTAGAGAAAGTGATTCCAACTTCTTTTCTTAAGATTTCATCAACATTTTCTTTTGTTATATCAGAGTATTTAGTAAGTATTTTTTCACACCATTCAAGATGTTTTACTACTTTTTCATTTTCTTTAATTAAAGCTAAAGGATTTTCTTTAACCATTAGAGAACCTAAAATTCCTAATTCCTCTTTTAATCTTCCTGGTAAAACAGCAAGTCCCATTACTTCAATAAGTCCTATATTTTCTTTTTTGATGTTATGTAACTCTTTGTGTGGGTGGAAGATTCCAAGTGGAAATTCTTCTGATGTACGGTTATTTCTTAGAACTAAATCTATTTCATAATCGTTTCCTTTTTTTCTAGCAATAGGAGTTATAGTGTTATGAGGAGTGTCTTCTGTGAAAGCAAGTATATCACAAGCTGGATCAGAATATCCTCTCCATTTTGTAAGTATTTTATCTGATAACTCAACTAATCTTTCTTTAGAAGCCCCTCTAAGTCTTATAACTGACATTGGCCAGTGAACTTTTTCAACTGTTATATCTTCAAATCCAGATATTTTAAAAGTTTCTTCAGCACCAGCAAGTGCCATTGGGAAATCGTGACAACCACCTTGGAAATGGTCGTGAGTTAAGATAGAACCTCCAACTATTGGTAAGTCAGCATTAGAACCAACAAAGTAATGAGGGAATATTTCTACAAATTCTAAAACTCTTTCAAAACTTCCTCTATCTATTTTCATAGGTCTATGTTCTCCAGAGAATAATATACAATGTTCATTGTAATATACATATGGAGAATATTGTAAGAACCAAGGTTGGTTAGTTAAAGTTAAAGGTATAATTCTGTGATTTTGTCTTGCTGGGTGATTGATTCTTCCTTGGTATCCTTCGTTTTCTTTACAAAGTAAACATTTAGGATAAGAAGATTGTGGAGCAAGTTTAGCTTTAGCTATATCTCTTGGATCTTTTTCTGGTTTAGAAAGGTTTATAGTTATTTCTAAATTTCCATACTCTGTATCAGAGAACCAGTGCATATTTTTTGCTATTCTATCAACTCTTATATAGTTAGAGTTTTGAGAAAATTCATAGTAATTATCAGTAGCTTTTTTAGGAGATTCTTCATATTCAGTAAAGAATTTTTTTATAACTTCACTTGGTCTAGGGATTAACTCTCCTATAACTTTAGTATCGAATAGATCTCTTTGATCAAAAGTATCTTCTAAGATTTCTTTAGAAACTGCCCAATCACAGATTCTATTTAAAATTTCATAAGATTTTTCTATTGGTAGATCTTTTACTTGATTTTCAGTTTCTTCAATATTATCATAAGAATCTAATCCAAGAACAGCTAAAAGTCTATTTCTAAAATAGATTTTATCTTCATCTTCTATCATATTATGATATAAAGCAAAATTTAATAATTTTTCTATTTCAACATAAATATTTATTTCAGCCATTATAAATCACCTAATTTTCTAGAACCTTCACCAACGTTAGCTATATAGAAGTCAGCTTTAAGTCCAGTTTCTTTTGTATATCTTTCTCCAACATATTTGATGAAAGAATCTATTGAAGAATTTTTAACTAAAGAAACAGCACAACCACCAAATCCAGCTCCAGTCATTCTAGCACCGATAACTCCTTCTGCGTCCCAAGCAGCAGCAACTATTGAGTCAAGTTCTTTTCCAGTTACTTCGTAGTCGTCTCTTAAAGAAATATGAGATTCATTCATTAATTTTCCAAATTTAGCAATGTCATTTGCTTTTAAGCTTTCAACACTTTCTAAAACTCTTACATTTTCAGATACAGCATGTCTAACTCTTACTAAAGCCTCGTCAGATTTTATAAAGTGTTTTACTTTGTCAAATTCTTCCATATTTAGGTCACAGATATTTTTTATTTCTACTCCAGCATCTTGTAAATCTTTTAAAGCTGCCTCACAAGAAGCTCTTCTTTCGTTATATTTAGAATCAGCTAAACCTCTTCTTTTGTTTGTGTTCATAATAACGATTGATACATCTTCTAATTTAATAGGAACATATTTATAATCTAAAGTGTTGCAATCTAAAAGTATTGCTTGATCTTCTTTTCCCATTCCAACAGCAAATTGATCCATTATTCCACAGCTAACACCGATGAATTGGTTTTCAGCCATTTGACCAATTTTAACAATCTCAACCATATCAACATCAAGTCCGTTTAAATCTCTAACCATTGTACCCATTAAAACTTCTAAAGAAGCAGATGAAGAAAGTCCAGCACCATTAGGAATATTTCCAAAGAAAAGAATATCAGCACCATTTTTTACTTCATATCCTTTTTTTATAAAAATATCAACGATCCCTTTACAATAATCAGCCCAAACATCAGCCTTTACAAGTTTATCTGTTGAAAATTCCACAACACCATCTTTCTCAAAGTTCATTGAATACATTCTAAAAATGTTGTCTTCTCTTTTAGAGCAGATAGCATATGTACCAAAACTTAGAGCACAAGGGAAAACAAATCCACCATTATAATCAATATGTTCTCCGATTAGATTAACTCTTCCTGGAGTGAAAAATAACTCTTTATTTTCCTTATCTCCAAAAACCTCAACAAATTTTTTTAACATTATTTCTTGAATTTCCATTTACCCCTCCTGCGATCTTTTGTACTTTTATTATACTTTAAGATTGAAAAAAAACAATTTTTTTTATAAAAAATATACCACACTTTTTAAATAAAATTAATAAAGTCTGTCGAAAAAAAAATAAATCCTTTGACAAATCGTAAAAAATGTATTAAATTTAATAATGATGAACATAGGAGATACAAAAATTATGAAAGAAAACATAAGAGAAGAGGAAATTTTAAAAATAGTTAAAGAATATGGAGAAGTTTCTCGTCTTGAACTTGCAGAAACTTTTGGATTGACTTCAGCTAGAATTTCAAAAGTAACTAAAAACTTACTTGAGAAAAAGATAATTATAGAAAAGTCTGTTGGAGAATCCAGTGGTGGAAGACCACCTGTTTATCTTTCTATTAATAATGAGAAATTTAAAGATATCTTGGGGATTAACTTAACATCAAATAGAATGTTATATATTACTCTAGGTAAAATCAATGGGGAGATTTTTAAGAAGAAAAAAATTGCTATTGATTTATTAAGCAAAGATGAACAAGAGGATATCTTAAAAGTAGTAGATGATATTATTGGCAAGGAAATATCTCAAAATCCAAACATTGGAGCTTTATCTATAATAATTACAGGATCAGTTGATGAAGAAAAAGGTGTCTCAGTTATGTCTCCTCACTACAGTTTGAAAACTCCAAAGGTAGTTGAGTATTTTGAAAGAAAATACAATCTTCCGGTTCTTTTAGAAAACGACGTAAGAGCAATGGCGTTAGTTGAAAAACAGATTGGAAGTTGTAGAAATGTAAAAAACTTTGTTGTTTTTAACCTTGGAGAGGGAATCGGTAGTGCAAACTGCATTGATAAAAAAATTTATAAAGGTCATAACTCAATGGCTGGAGAGGCAGGACATATAGTTATCAATACTAATAGTATTAGAAAATGTTCTTGTGGGAAAAGAGGTTGTTTAGAAGCTGAGTCATCTGAGATGGCTATAATAAAAAAAATAACTTCTGAAATAAAAATAGGAAAGTATAGTATTTTAAAAGATATATTAAAGGAAAAAGAATTTCTTACAATCAAGGATATACTTTACGGAGTAAAAAAGAGAGATTTCTTGGTAATTCAAGTTATGACAGAGGCAATGGAATATATAGCAAGAGGACTTAATATCCTTATATCTGTTTTAGATCCGGAAAAGATTATTCTTGTAGGAGAGATTTTTAGTAGTAAGTTCTTGATGGACACTTTGAAGTTTGAGCTTAATAAAATTTCACTAGATGTTCATAGTTACGCAATAGAGCCTACAAAACTTGGAGAAGACTTATATTTTTACTCTCCAATAGCAGTGGTCGTAGAAAATATATTTGAAAATAGATATTTTACACAAAAATACACAAAAGACTAGGTGAATAAAATGAGTTTAGTAGAAAAAAAACAATTTGGGATTACTAAAAATGGAGAAAAAGTTTATTCATATATTTTAAAAAATGATTTTATCGAAGTTGAGATTCTAAACTTCGGTGGAACAATTAGAAGAATAATGACTCTAGACAAAAATGGAAAAATGGAAAATATAGTTTTAGGATTTGACAGTGTATCTGAATATGAAAAACATATAGGAATTCATTTTGGAGCTATTGTTGGTAGAAATGCTGGAAGAATAAAAGATGGAGAATTAGTTATAAAAGGAACTAAATACCAATTAGAAAAAAATAATGGTGGAAACAATCTTCATGGATATCCAGATTTCTTTGCTGAAAAAGTATGGAATGGTGAAACTTTTGAAGATGGAGAAGATGTTGGTTTAATACTTACAAGAGTATCTCCTCATTTGGAAGCTAACTTCCCAGGAGAAGTGGAATTTACAGTTAAATATACATTGAGAGAAAATAAGCTTATAGTTGAATATGATGGAAAAGCTAGTGAAGATACATATATAAATTTAACTAATCATTCATATTTCAATCTAAGTGGAGATTTAAAAAGAAATATCGATAATCAAAAGATAATGCTTTGTTGTGATAAATATATAAAAGTAGACGAAAAAACTCTACCAGTTGAGATAACTGATGTTAAAGAAAGTATAATGGATTTAAGAAATGGAAAAAGATTTAAAGATATTTTTGAATCTGATGATGAACAAATAAAAATAGTTGGTAACGGAATAGATCACCCATTTATCTTTAATGAAGTTGGTGATAGTGTAAAAGCTAGACTTGAAGATGAAGAGAGTGGAAGAACTTTGGAAGTTAAGACAGACCAACCAGTTGGAGTTATCTATACAGGAAACTATGTTCATGAGGCGGAAGTTTTATCAAATGGAGTGAAAGCCCAAGATCATCTAGGTGTCTGTATCGAGACTCAAGATTATCCAGATGTTTTAAAATTCTTACCTGAAAAAGGAAAAATTTATAATAAAATCAATAGTTATAAGCAAAAAACGATTTTTATTTTCGGAAAATAACAAAAAAATATTAAAGATTAACAACTAAATTGCAAAAAAAGATGTCTAAACGTAAGTTAAGGATATTTTTTAAATAACTAACAAGGATAAAATTAAACTTAGGAGGTAATTTGTTATGAAAAAAACAGGATTATTATTAGGAGCTATAGTTTTAGCAGCAGGATTAGTAGGGTGTGGAGGAGACAAAAAAGCTGAAAAAGCAGAAGCACCTAAATTAAGAGTTGGATTAACAGCTTATAAATATGATGACAACTTCATCGCATTATTTAGAAAAGTTGTATCTGAAGAAGCTGGAAAGGTTGCTGACAAAGTTGATCTACAAATGAACGACTCTCAAAACAGCCAAACTACTCAAAACGAACAAATAGACGTTATGTTATCAAAAGGTGTAGACGCATTAGCAATAAACTTAGTTGACCCAGCAGCAGCAGAAGTTGTTGTAGGAAAAATCAAACCAGCTGACGTACCAGTAGTATTCTATAACAGAAGACCTTCAGACGCAGTTATGAACTCTTATGAAAAAGCTTACTATGTAGGAATTGACCCTAACGCTCAAGGAATCGCTCAAGGTGAATTAGTAGCTAAATTATGGAAAGAAAATCCAGCTCTTGACTTAAACAAAGACGGAGTTATCCAATATGTAATGCTTAAAGGAGAACCAGGACATCCAGACGCAGAAGCAAGAACAATTTATTCTATAAAAACTCTTAACGAAATGGGATTCAAAACTGAAGAATTACACTTAGATACAGCTATGTGGGATACAGCTCAAGCAAAAGATAAAATGGACGCTTGGTTATCAGGACCTAATGGAAACAAAATAGAAGTTGTAATTTGTAACAACGACGGAATGGCTTTAGGAGCTATCGAATCTCAAAAAGCATTTGGTAAAACTTTACCTGTATTTGGTGTAGACGCATTACCAGAAGCATTAGTTAAAATAGAAGCTGGAGAAATGGCTGGAACAGTTTTAAACGATGCTAAAGGACAAGGAAAAGGAACATTTGATATCGCAGTTAACTTAGCAGCAGGAAAAGATCCAGTAGAAGGAACAGGATTAACTCTTGAAAACAGAGTATTATTAGTACCAAGTATCGGAATCGACAAAACAAACGTTGCTGAATACAAATAATAAGAATTGTTAAAAAATTTTTACTTAAGAGAGAGTGGAAATCACTCTCTCTTATCATAAAAATTTTATGTGTGGTGTGTGTGTATAATCAAGAGAATTTTTTAGTATTTTAAATTTAAGGGTAAAGTTTAAAATTTTAAAAAATTATTAGAAGGAGATAAGATGGAGAACGTAAAATATTTATTAGAAATGGAAAATATTTCTAAAGAGTTCCCTGGGGTAAAAGCCTTAGACGGAGTTACTCTGAAAGTTAGACCAAGTAGCGTTCACGCTCTTATGGGAGAAAATGGAGCTGGAAAATCAACTCTTATGAAATGCTTATTTGGAATCTATTCTAAAGATGGAGGAAAAATATCTTTAGATGGTAAAGAGATAAACTTTGTTTCTGCAAAGGATGCCCTAGAAAATGGAGTATCAATGGTTCACCAAGAATTAAACCAAGTTACTCAAAGAAACGTTTTAGATAATATTTGGCTAGGAAGATTCCCTATGAAAGGGTTATTTGTAGATGAGAAAAAAATGTATGAAGATACAGTAAAAATCTTCAAGGATTTGGATATAGAAGTTGACCCTAGAATGAAAGTAGCAGATCTTTCTGTATCACAAAGACAAATGATAGAAATAGCAAAAGCTGTTTCGTATAACTCAAAAATAATAGTGATGGATGAACCTACTTCTTCTTTAACAGAAAACGAAGTAGAACATTTATTTAGAATTATAAATAAATTAAGAGATCAAGGATGCGGAATAATTTATATCTCTCACAAAATGGAAGAAATTAAAAAAATATCTGATGATATTACAATAATGAGAGATGGTAAATGGGTTGCAACTGAGTCAGTAGCAAAATTAACAACAGATCAAATTATCAACATGATGGTTGGAAGAGATTTAACTAATCGTTTCCCACCAAAAACAAATACGGTTAAAGAGCCAATCTTGAAAGTAGAACATCTAACTGCTTTACATCAACCATCAGTAAATGATGCTTGTTTTGAACTACACAAAGGAGAAATCCTTGGAGTAGCAGGTCTTGTTGGATCAAAAAGAACAGATATAGTAGAAACTATCTTCGGAGTAAGAGAAAAAGCTAGTGGAACTATCATATTAAATGGAAAAGAAGTAAAAAATAGAACTCCAAAAGAAGCTATTAAAAATGGTTTTGCACTAGTTACTGAAGAACGTAGAGCCACAGGAATATTTGGAATGCTTGACATAAAAGTAAACTCAATTATTTCTAACTTAGATGCTTATAAAAATAAAATGATGGGACTTTTAGATAACAAAAAAATGTGTGATGATACAAAATGGGTTATCGAAAGTATGAGAGTTAAAACTCCATCACAAGAAACACAAATAGGAACTCTTTCAGGAGGAAACCAACAAAAAGTTATTTTGGGAAGATGTCTTCTTACTGAGCCAGATGTATTGATGCTTGACGAACCAACAAGAGGTATTGACGTTGGAGCTAAATATGAAATCTACCAACTTATGATAGATTTGGCTAACAAAGATAAAGGAATAATAATGGTTTCATCAGAAATGCCAGAGCTTTTAGGTATAACTGATAGAATATTAGTAATGAGTAACGGAAGAGTAGCTGGAATAGTTAATACTAAAGATACAACTCAAGAAGAAATTTTAACACTTTCAGCAAAATATTTATAAGAGAAAATAATTTAAGGAGAAAAATATGAATTTACCAAGAACAAAAGAAGGAAATGTTGACGTTAAAAAATTATTAATTCAAAGTGGATTATATTTAGTTTTATTAGTAATGCTTATAGCAATCATAATGAAAGAACCTACATTCTTAAGTATCAGAAACTTCAAGAACATTCTAACACAATCATCAGTTAGAACAATAATAGCTCTTGGAATTGCGGGACTTATTGTTACAACAGGTACTGACCTTTCTGCAGGAAGACAAGTTGGATTTGCAGCTGTTATATCAGCAACACTTTTACAAGCTAGTACAAATGTAAACAAAGTTTATCCTGAAATGGGAGAATTACCAGTTTTCTTAGTTATTTTAATAGTAATGGTTATAGGTGGAATTATCGGAGCATTTAACGGTACAATAGTTGCATATTTAAATCTTCACCCATTCATTGTTACAATGGGAGCTATGACAATTGTTTATGGATTAAACTCATTATACTATGACTTTGCTGGTGCATCTCCAATATCTGGATTTAGTAAAAGTTACAGTAGCTTTGCACAAGGTTCATTTAATATAGGTGGATTTACATTACCATATCTAATTGTTTATGCAGCAATAGCCACTGTTATAATGTGGATATTATGGAACAAAACAAAATTTGGTAAAAACTTATTCGCAGTTGGAGGAAACCCTGAAGCAGCAAGAGTTTCTGGAGTTAACGTTCCAGCTACATTAATTATAATCTATGCTTTATCTGGAATTTACTATGCTTTTGGAGGATTCTTAGAAGCAGGACGTATCGGATCAGCAACTAACAACTTAGGAAATATGTATGAAATGGACGCTATCGCAGCTTGTGTTATCGGTGGAGTTTCATTCTATGGAGGAGTTGGAAGAATTTCTGGAGTTTTAACAGGAGTTATCATTCTAACAGTTATCAACTATGGATTAACTTATGTTGGAGTAAACCCTTACTGGCAATATATCATAAAAGGGGCTATCATAATAGTAGCAGTTGCATTTGACTCTATGAAATATGCTAAGAAAAAATAAAAATTATTAACTAATAATTCTGTTCTCTTGGGCTTGAAGTTATCTTTGAGTCCAAGAGTTTTTTTATTGTTTTATTTTTTAATTAATAAAAAAAGACTGAAAAGTTTATAATTACTTTTCAGCCTAGAAATAAATTATTTAAGTTTTTTAATTATAATTTTATACCAAACTCTTTTAATTTTTCTTCTAAGAAGTTATAATCAGTAAGTTGAATACCATTCATTCCTATATTTTTAGCACCGATTATATTTTCATCTACATCATCTATAAAAAGACACTCATTAGCTTTTAGAGAATAAGTATCCAAAAGTAGTTGATATATTTCAGGCTCAGGTTTCATAAGTTTATGATAGGCTGAGATTACTTTTCCGTCAAACAGTTTAAAAAAATCCCATTTTTCATAGATATTTTCAAAAGCCTTTAAATGAAAGTTAGAGATAATATATAGGTTATATTTTTCTTTTAATTTTGGTAAAAGAGCAATATTTTTTTCGATAGGCTCTAAGCAATCATAAATATTTTCATCAAATAGTTTTCTTATTGATTTTTCACATTCTGGAAGTTTTTCAGTAAAAATTTCTATAGCTTCTTCATAAGTCAAAGTTCCTCTGTCTAAATCTTTCCACTCTTGTCCTCTAAAAACTATTTCAAAAAATTTATCTTGATACTTTTCCTCTACATTTTCTCTTGTAAATTTTTTAGGACGAAATCCAATCAGAACATTTCCTAAATCAAAAACGATATTTTTTATCATAAATTCTCCTTAAACTTATATTATTTAGAAAAATGTCTGGGAGTTACCCAGACATAAAATTAAGATAATTTTTTTGTAATTAATTCAGTAACCATTTGAGGATTTGCTTTTCCTTTAGAAAGTTTCATAGCTTGTCCAATAAGTCCTTTTAGAACTCTTGGTTTTCTACCCTCATCAGAATTTTTATAGTCTTCGATTAATTTTGGATTATTTGCTAAAACTTCATCAACTAAAGCTTCAATAGCTCCTGTGTCAGCCACTTGAGCCATTTTTTCCTCTTCAACTATTTGAGCAGGAGTTCTTGTATCTGTAAGTTTCATTTCAAATACTTTTTTAGCTATTTTTGAAGAGATTACATTTTTATCTATAAGAATAATAATATTTCCTAAATCTTCACAAGAGATAGGGAAATGAGTTATCTCAGTATTATTGTCTTTTAAATATTTTAAAACTTCTGTCATTATCCAGTTAGAACTTGATTTTGGATTTCCAGATGCTTTAGCAACTCCCTCAAAATAATCAGCAAGTTCAATATCTTCACAAAGAATATTTGCATCATATTCAGGGATTTGATATTCATTTTCAAATCTATGAATTTTAGCAACTATATCTTCAGGCATTAAAGCTTTTATTCTTTCGATTTCTTCATCTTCTATTATAACTTTTAAAAGGTCTGGCTCAGGGAAATATCTATAGTCCATTGCCTCCTCTTTACTTCTCATTACTCTAGTGATTTGGTTTTCGTCGTCCCAAGTTCTAGTTTCTTGATCGATAACTCCACCTTTTTCAATAGTTTCTATTTGTCTGTTGATTTCATAGTCGATAGCTCTTGCAACAGCTTTAAATGAGTTTAAGTTTTTAACTTCTACTCTAGTTCCAAAAGGTTCTCCTTTGTAGTGAACAGAGATATTTGCGTCACATCTTAGTGAACCAAGTTCCATTGAAACATCACTTACACCAGTATATTTTATTGTATTTCTAAGAAGAGTTAAATATTCATAAGCTTCTTCAGAAGTTCTCATATCTGGTTCAGAGATAATTTCTACTAAAGGAATTGATGCTCTGTTGAAGTTGATGTATGATTCGTGAGTTCCGTGAACAGATTTTCCAGCATCTTCCTCTATTTGAATTTTTGTAATTCCAACTCTTTTTTCTTTTCCGTTTACATTAATATCTAAATATCCTTTTCCAGCATAAGAATTTTCAAATTGAGTGATTTGATAGTTCTTTGGAGTATCTGGATAGAAATAGTTTTTTCTATCAAAAGAACATTCGTGATTAATTTTACAGTTAAGAGCAAGAGCAGTTTTTATAGCATATTCTAAAACTTTTTTATTAAGTTTTGGTAAGGCTCCAGGGTGTCCTAAACAGATTGGACAAGTGTGAGTGTTAGCATCATCATTGTCATAGTCTGTACTACAGTTACACCAAACTTTTGTATTTGTTTTTAATTGAAGATGCACTTCAAGTCCGATTACTGATTCCCATTCTTTTATCATTATTTCTCAACTCCCTCAGGAAGTTTCCATTCCCCTCTAATTTTTTCAAAAGCACTTCCAACAGCGATTAAGTTTCCTTCGTCAAAGTGTTTTCCAAGAAGTTGGATTCCAACAGGTAATCCCTCAGTGATTCCAGCTGGAATAGAAAGTCCTGGAACACCAGCAAGGTTAGCTGAAAGTGTAAATATATCTTCTAAGTATAATTCAAGTGGTGTTTTTACAGCATCAAGAGAGAATGCTGGAGTTGGTGCTACTGGAGTAAATATCATATCAACAGTTTCAAAAGCTTTGTCAAAATCAGCTTTTATTAAAGCTCTAGCTTTTTGAGCTTTTTTGAAGTATGCGTCATAGAAACCAGCACTTAAAACATAAGTTCCTATCATTATTCTTCTTTTTACTTCGCTACCAAATCCTTCACTTCTTGATTTTACATATAAATCATTAAAATCTTTTGCGTTTTTACTTCTGTAACCATATCTAATTCCATCAAATCTAGCTAGGTTTGAACTTGCTTCAGCTGGAGCTAAAATATAGTAAGTAGGTAGTGCGTATTTTGTATGAGGTAAAGATACATCAACTAATTCTGCACCAGCCTCTTTTAATTTTTCAAGAGCATCCATCATAATAGCTTTTACATTTTCATTCATTCCATCAACAAAATATTCTTTAGGAACTCCGATTTTTACGCCTTTGATGTCTTTTCCTAAAAATTCTGTATAGTCAGGAACAGGAATATTTTTTACAGTTCCATCATAATCATCGTATCCAGCTATAACATTCATGGCAAGAGCTATGTCTTCAACATTTTTAGCTAGTGGTCCTATTTGATCAAGAGAAGATGCAAATGCCATAAGTCCATATCTTGAAACTCTACCATAAGTAGGTTTTAATCCTACAACTCCACAGAAAGATGCAGGTTGTCTGATACTTCCTCCAGTGTCAGAACCTAAAGATATAAAACATTGTTGAGAAGCGATAGATGATGCAGCTCCCCCACTACTTCCTCCAGGAACTTTTGATGTATCCCAAGGATTTTTTGTAAGTTTGTAGTAAGAAGTTTTTGTACTTCCTCCCATTGCAAACTCGTCCATATTAGTTTTACCAATGATTATTGCATCAGCTTCTTTTAATTTTGTAACAACAGTGGCATCATAAATACCAATATATCCATCTAGGATTTTAGAACAAGAAGCAGATGGGTCGTTTAGAGATACCATATTATCTTTTATAGATACAGGTACTCCAGCTAAAGCTCCAACTTTTTCTCCTCTTGCAATTTTTTCATCTATTATTTTAGCTTCTTCTAAAGCTTTTTCTTTTCTAAGAGAAACAAAACTTCCAATAAGTTCATCAGTTTTCTCTATTCTTTCAAATACAGCTTTTGTAACTTCATAAGCTGAAAGTTCTTTATTAAGAATCTTATTTCTAACTTCGCTAGCTGTAAGTTCATAAATTTCTTTCATCAGAATTCCTCCTAAAATAAATTTTTATTCTCCACCAACAACTTTTGGAACAACAATAGTACCATCAACAGTTTCAGGAGCATTTTTCAAAGCATCTTCAACTAAAAGAGATGGTTTTACTTCATCTTCTTTTAAATTATTTGTATCGTTATTGATTTGAGATAGAGGTTTTATATTTTCTGTATCTAACTCATCTAACATATCGATATAATTTAAGATTTCATTTAGTTCTTGTTGATATTTTTCAATCTCTTCATTTGTAAATTCAAGTTTTGCAAGTTTCGCAACTTTTAAAACTTCTTCTCTTGTTAAAGCCATAGTTCCCCCTTTATTAAGATTTATAATAAATTTTATTATTTATAAAGAATTTAGATAATTAACCTCTTTTTTTCTAAGAGGACGATAACTACCAGTTTTTAATTTTTCATCAAGGACTAAATCCCCAATAGCAATTCTTTTTAAGAAAGTAACTTTGTGTCCCACTGATTCAAACATTCTTCTTACTTGTCTATTTCTTCCCTCTTTTATAGAAAAATTAAGAGTTGTAAACTGTGGTGTAGAAGATATTATTTTTCCTCTAGCAGGTAGTGTCATCTTATCATCTAAAAGGACACCTTTTTTTAATTTATTTAATGTAGAAAGAGAAACAGTTCCTATAACTTCTACATAATAAGTTTTATATACTTCACCTCTTGGGTGGATAACTCTATTGTAAATTTCCCCGTCATTTGTAAGAATTATAAGTCCCTCAGTGTCATAGTCAAGACGACCTATTGGGAAAATTCTTTCGTCAGTCTTAATTAAGTCTACAACTAATTTTCTTCCTCTATCATCTTTTACAGCTGATAAAACTTTTTGAGGTTTATTAAGCATAAAATAAACTTTTTCAGACTTATCTTTTTTTATAGATTTTCCGTCAATAAAAATCTCATCATTTGAATCTACTTTTATTCCAGATTCAGCCATTTTTCCATTGACAGTTATTCTACCTTGTTCAATCATTTGGTCAATAGCACGTCTTGAATCAATCCCAAGATTTGCTAAAAATTTATTAATTCTAACTTTTTCCATAACTCTTCCTATTCTGATTTTTTATTTTCTATATAATGTAGTTTTTCTAATTGTTCTTTTATCTCTTGATAATTAGGTAGCTCGTTTACATAGTCAATCCCTAAATATCCCAAAAATTTTTCAGTGACTTCATAAAGATTTGGTCTACCTACAGTTTCTTTTTTTCCACAGATTCTTACAAAATTTCTACTTTCAAGATTTCCTATTATACTATCTACATTAACCCCTCTTATAGATTCAATCTCACTTTTTGTTATAGGTTGATTATAAGCGATAATTGATAGAGTTTCTAAAGTTGCCCCTGAAAGTTTTTTAGGTTTCTTTTCCTGTTCAAAGAAATTATTTATAACTCCTCCATATTTTGGATTTGAAACAAGATAAATATGTGTATCTGTAATTTCAATATTTATCCCAGAAGATTTTCTCTCTCCTTTTAATTCATAGATAATAGGAATAAGTTTATCAATAGGGATTTTAAAAAACTTAGAAAGGTCTTTTATCTTTACGTCTTCTCCACCAATAAAAAGAATAGCCTCTATTTTTTCTTTTAGATTTTCATATAAACTTAAGTCAATATTATTCATAAGTCACCTTTATTATAATTTTTTTATATCATCTAAAGAGATACTGTTTTTTGCCAAAGTTCTCACAAATTTTCCTATTGGAAATCCCATAACTGCAAAAAAATCTCCATCTATTCTCTCTACAAAATAACTACCCTTTCCTTGAATACCGTAAGAACCAGCCTTATCAAATGGTTCTTTTGTATCTATATACCAAGAAATCTCCTCATCGGTTATATTTTTAAAGTAAACTTCAGAAACTTCTGAATCAGAAATTGAGATATTTTTAGAGATGTTTACAAAAGAAAAACTTGTGATAACCTTATGAGATTTTCCAGAAAGACTGTGTAACATCTCATAAATATCTTTTTCATCTTTTGGCTTTCCAAGAATTTTATCATCTACTACCACAACAGTATCAGCTCCAACAACAAATTCATTGGGATAAACTTCAGCCACTGCTGAGACTTTTTTTCTAGCAATATCCTCTATTCTTTTTATTATATCTTCTTCATCACTAACTTCATCAATATTTTTTGTAATAACTTTTAGATTAAATCCAAAATTTTCTAAAATCTCCTTTCTTCTAGGAGAATTTGATGCTAAAATCATTTATTTTGTCACCTGTCTTTTAAAGTTTTTATTTCTAGCTCTAGCAAGTTGCTCTCTTATTCCTATATCTTGAGCCTTATTATAGTTTTTAAACTCTTTTTGTTCATCTTTTATAAGAGCCTCTTTTATCTCTATTTTATTTTGTAAATCTTCTTGACGTTCTTCAAGAGATTTTATACTTAAAGAACTTTTTTTAGTACTTCTAATAAATCTAATAAAAACAGTTACTCCAGAAATAAAGAAAGAAGCAATTCCAATCAGAAAAGCTAATGAAGCAACTACTGAAATTCTAAAGTTTTCAAAAAGATACAGAGAAGATTCTGTAAAAATATATCCAAGTTTAAAAGTATTTAAAGATGTAAATAAAATATTAAAGGAATTTAACTCTGAAAATGTATTTACGTAGATTATCAAAGTTAGAAAAGCAATAGTTACAAGAAAAATATTAAAAAATAAAAGTCTTGTTCTATATGCAAATAATACATATTTATCCCTCTCTATAAATGAAAAAAATATATCAAAAACTATATCTCCGAATAAAAGATAAGTAAATATTCCAAAATAAGGGAATATTATTTTAGAAAAATTTTCAAAAGAAAAATTATTTATTTTCAAAAAACTATACAGAATAGAAAAAATAAATATATATATAAATAAAACTTTAAAGTGTCCTAAAAATTTTATAAAACTTTTCAATAAAATCACCTAGATATCAAATTAAATACATTATATTTTATCATATTAGAATTTTAATTTCAAGAAATTAAAGAATGACTTTCTCAAAATAAAAAAATATGATATAATTGTTTAGAAAACTTAAACAAGAACTAGAGGTGTAAAATGGAAAGTAGTGGAAAAGTAACAAGTATTAACGGCAAAAAAATAAAAGTAATGATGTTTAAAGAAAGTTCTTGTGCTCATTGTTCTGGTTGTGGAGAAGCAAGTAAACTTACAAGAGAAATCGAACTAGAATACAATCCTCACAAGCAAAAAATAGAGATTGGAGATATAGTTACATTTGAATTAGCTGATTCAAAAATGTTAAAAATAGGATTTTTGGTATATGTTCTTCCAATAATAATGATGATGGTAGGATTTATTATATCAAATATGATGGGAAATAGTGAAAGAGAAAGTGTTTTATTTTCTTTTGGAACTTTAGCAGTGACTTTTTTATTAATTCATCTATATGATAGATTTGTTGTAAAAGAAAAAGTTAATATGGATATAACAAAAATTGAAAAGGATAACAAAGAGTTTGATATAGATAGTTGCGAAATAAAAAAAGATTAGGAGCGTGCTATGAAAAAAATTATATGTCTTTTTGTTTTAATTGGTGCAGTTTCTTTTTCTAATCAAAAAACAGTTTACAAAAATCAATTAAAAATTTTAAATGATTTGGTAGTTTGCAAAGGAGATAACTCTATTTTTACAGGAAAAGTAGTAGACGGCAGAAATAGAGAGTATTTTAAAAAAGGGAAAGCTCAAGGAAAATGGCTGACTTTTTATGAAAATGGAAAATTGAAATCCATTGAAAATTGGTCAGATGGAAACTTAAATGGAAAGCATATAATTTACAGAGAGAATGGCACAAAGTACGTTGAGATAAATTACAAAGATGGAAAAGAAAATGGTGAGTACAAAATTTTTTATGAAAATGGAAAGCCTAGAGTTTATGGAAAATTTAAAAAGGGTAAACCTATTGGAGAATGGAAAGTTTATAGAAAAGGATAAAAAAATTGAAAATAAAAACAGAGAATTATAAATTTTTTCAAAATAAAGATTGTGAATATTTTCCTTGTCATAAGATAGATGATATAGAAAAATTTAATTGTCTTTTTTGTTATTGTCCACTATATGCTTTGGGAGAGAAATGTGGTGGAAATTTTAAATATACAGAGTCAGGGATAAAAAATTGCACCTATTGTAATCTTCCTCATATAAAAGAGATAGGATATCAACATATTCAAGGAAAAATATCAGAAATATTAAAAAAGGTAAAAAAAGATTGACCGAAATAAAAAAATATGTTATAATCTTCCTTGGTTAGAAACAATAGCTACGAGGGTACACCTAGTCGCATTCCGAACCTAGAAGTTAAGCTCGTAAACGCTGAAAGTACTTGGGGGGCAGCCCTCTGGGAGGATAGGAAGTTTCTAACCTTTTTTTTGTTTATATAGCTTTTTTAGGAGGCTTATTTTGAAGAATAGATATTATGTTACAATAACTGACTTAAAAGGAATGAAATGCTATTCATTTGATAAGATAATAAAAAAATATATTTTAGTAGTGGGAATATCTTTGTTGTTTAGTATAAGTGCTTTGGTGACAGTAGTCCTTGTATTAAATCATAAAGTAAAGCAATATAGTTATTATAGAGTTCAAAATGAAGAACTTGTTGGAAAAATAGAAGAAAACAAAAAAGAGTATTTGGCTCAAATAGAAAAAGCTAGAGAAGAAATTTCAGCTAAAGAGTTAGAGCTTGAAAATATTACTACAAAAATAGATGAGATTGAAAAAATAATGGGAGAAGAAATATCTTCTGGAGAACCATTAACGGAAACAGAAAAATTAGATTTAGCAAAAATGAATATTTTGGAAAGAAAATTTTTGTTACAAACTATTCCTAATGGAAAACCTTTAGATCCATTCAAAGGGTATTCAAGTGTGTATGGTACTAGAGAACACCCAATTTTAGAAAAACAAATCTATCATTATGGACTAGATTTTAAAGGAACTAAGGGGACAAAAATAATATCACCAGCTGACGGAATAATAGAGTTTGCAGGATACAATTCTGGAGGATTTGGAAATCTTGTTATAATGGATCACGGTTATGGATTTAAAACTTATTATGCTCATATGAGTAAAATAGATGTAAAAGTTGGGCAAGTTGTCAGAAAGGGGCAAAAATTAGGAGAAGTAGGAAGTACAGGAAGATCTACAGGACCACATCTTCACTATGAGATACATTACCTTGGAAAAAGAGTAAATCCAATGTCTTTTACAGAATGGAATATAGATAATTACAATAGTCTTTTTGAAAAAGAAAAGGGGGTAAAATGGCAGTCTTTAGTAGAAATGATAAAACATCAGACGCAGGCTTTTCAGGAAAAGAAATAACTAAAATCACAAAGGGAAGTGAGTTTAGAGGGCAACTAAAAGTAGATGCGAATCTTTCGGTTGAGGGGAAAATCGATGGAAATGTTTGCTGTAATTATGGAATAACAATAGAAGAGGGAGCTTTTGGAGAAGGATTACTTCTTGCAAGAAAAGTTACTGTTAAAGGAAATTATAACGGAAAAATAGAAGCTGACCTTATTGAACTTCTTGATGGTTGTATGGTAACTGGAGAAATAATAAGTAATAGACTTCTTGTAAAAGAGGGAGCTGTATTTGAAGGAGTTAGTAAATACAGAGAAGCGCCTATTTCTGAAAAAGAGATGTTACTTCAAATAGAAAATAAAGAAGTAGAAAAAGATAATAAAAAATAAAACTTAGAAGACTGTTGCGAGAATATTTATTGCGACGGTCTTTTTTATACTAAGGAGGGAATATGAAGTTTAAATATTTTAAACCTGGGGAAAATTACCTAAAAGATTTAGAAAATACAGAAAAAACTTTGATTGTATTCAATGATTATTTCTTAAAAAATACATTTTTAAAAAATAGAAAGAAAAATATTTTGGTTCCAAGTGGGACTTATTTAACTTGTGATGAATTTCAAAAGGAGATTTTTATAACAGACAAAAGTGTTTTAACAGAAGCTAAAAGACCTCTTACTCTGTATCAAAATATCTCATCTGAAATAAAATCTTCTGAAAAAATAAATAATTATTATGATATTATCGATATTGCTGATCTATTTTTTAATTATTACAGAGATCTTAATATAAATCTTATAAAAAATATAGATGAAAAAATCCTAACTGACTGGCAGAGAGAAAAAATAGATAAATTTGAAACTATAAAAAAAGAATACGATAGTTTTTTGGAGAAAAATAACTATATAACAAATGATTGGATAATCTGTGAGGAAAATTTTAGAGAGGATTTTATAAAGAGATTTGAAAAAATAATTTTTGTAGATATTCTATATTTTTCCCCTCTTCTAAAAAAAATAATTAAAAAACTTGATAGTTTGGTAGAACTAGAGTTTATTATCCAAGGAGATTCTAAAATCTATAATGAAAAAAATCTATCTTTAAATAAGATAACTGCTAAAAATAGCTATTTTAATTTTGAAAAGAAAAATATAAAAATATATGAAACCTCTGAAGATATGGAAACTATTTTTGGTGTGTTGTATCTTATGGATAGAAAAAAAATAAAAAATATATATTTTCCAAAGGTAGAAGATGAATATTTTTCAAAGCTTATGCCTAAATATTTTATAAATACTAAATTAAAAGTTATGGAAGATACTAAAACCTATAAATTTATGACACTGCAAAATAATCTTATTGGGTCACTGGAGATAAAAAGAGGTTTTGGTTTAAAGACAGAAAGTTTTTTAGAGTTTATTGAAAATAGTTTAAGTCAAAATATCTATAATATCTCATCAAATGATAAAAAATCCTTTTATAAAATCTTAGAAAAAGAATATAGATATATAAATCTTGAAACTTTTGAGGAGTTTGATCTAAAGGATATTGCAGAAGAAAATCAAAAGATTGTAGATATTTTTAAAAATATCTATGATGACTTAATAAAAATAAAAGATTTTAATTCTATTCAAGATTTTTATAATTATTTTAAAAATATCGGATTTGAAAAAATATCTGATATAGATTATGTGGATTTTTTAGAAAAGTTTCACGAGGTAATATTTAATATTAAAAGTAGTGAAAATCTTTTTGGAGAGAAAGGGTTTAAAGAGATATTTAAAAAGGATAGTGGAAGATATATCTATACTTTACTTATAAAGTATCTTGAGGGGATAGAGCTAAAATCTGTTGAAAATGAAAAAAAAGAAGAATTTGTGGGAATAGTAAAAAAGCTTGATGAGGCTAGACTTAATTTTAATGGAGAGTCTTATTTTGTAGATATAAATAATAACTATCTTCCGGGAACTATTGAAAGAAATAAAATATTTACTGACAGACAACTTGAGATTTTGGGATTTATGACAAAAGATGAAAAGATAAATCTTGCAAAATATCGTTTTTTCCAAGCTCTTGGAAACTCAAAAGAAAATATTATATTCTATAAAAATGAAAAAGAGGGAAAACTTGGAAAATCAATATTTTTGGAAGAGTTGATGATGGAATATAATCTAAATCTAGAAAAAAATATTATGGATAATTTAAGTATTATAAAAATGGTTGAGGAATATTTTTATAAAGAAAGAGATTTTAAAATAGAAAATCAAAACTTTAATCTAAAAAAAGATTTGGAAAACTTGGTTAATAAGGATAATCAAATTACAGTGGGAGCTTATGATATTGTAAATATAAATGACTGTCAATATAAATATTTTTTAAAAAATTTATATGGATTGGAAGAAACCAAAGAAAATAGTTATGGTGGCTCTGTTCGTATTTTAGGAATTATAGTCCATAGTATTTTGGAAAAAATCACAGATAAAATATATTATAAAATAATAAAAGAAAATAATTTTGATGTAGACCCTACTTTAGTAAAAGAAGTAGTTCAAAAAGAGATGCTTAGAAATAATATGAAGTACCCAACCTATGTGGACTTATATTTTGAAAAAGTTTTAATACCGACTTTTGAAAAGAATATAATAGAATTTTATAAAAAAATGGAAAAAGAGTTAAAAGGTAAAAAGGTAAAAACATTCTTTGGAGAAAAAAATAAAATCTATATAAGTGATTATAATGAAGATGACAAGACAAAACCAGATTTTGTTATAAAAGGTAGAGCGGACTTGGTAGTTACTACAGAAAAAGAAAATTTTATCATAGACTATAAAACTGGAAGCTCTACAAATGGACAGCTTGATATTTATTCAATAATTCTTTGCGGAGATTCTGAAGGAGCAAAAAAATATATATATAATGTGGTAAAAGGAGAGTTGAAATCTCCAGAAGAAAAAAAGGATAAGATTACAAAAGAACAACTTAACGAGATATTCAATAGATTTGTAGAAGATGAAAATTTTGAAAGAAAAGAAAAATCTTGTGGAAATTGTGAGTATAAAAATATTTGTAGAAAGGACGTGATATAATGTCTAAAAAAATATTAAAAGCCAGTGCAGGAACAGGAAAAACTTATAGACTGGCACTAGAATACGTGGTTTCTCTTATAAAAGGGGAAAAATTTTCAGATATTATAGTTATGACTTTTACAAATAAAGCTATTGCTGAGATTGAAGAGAGAATTATAAAATTTTTGTATGATTTATCCTATGAAATAAAGGACAGTGAAAATCTAAAAAGTTCTATAAATAACCTTTATCCAGATTTAGCTTTAAAAAAAGATGAGATTGAGAAAATCTATAAGGATTTGATAATCAATAAGGAAAAACTTGGAATTTATACTCTAGACTCTTTTAAAATCAATATTTTTAAAAATGCTATTGCTCCTATGAAAGAAGTTTTTTCTTATGAGATAATAGATGATGAGGAAAACAGTGAGATTTTAAAGAAAGTTTTTGAAAAAATTTCAGATAATAGGGAACTTTTTTCACAGTTTGAGGAATTTTTTAGCGACAATGTAGAAAGAGATGTTGAAAAATATATTGGTATTTTAAAAAATCTTGTAAAATATAGATGGCGTTATATCTTTATAAACAAAGATGGGAAACTAAAAGAAAGAAAAGAATTTTTAATTGATGATAAAGATATAGTAAATCTTTTAGATGAAATTAAAATAAAAATAGAGGAACTTTGTGAATTAAAAGCAGAAGGAAAGTCATTAGAAGAATATGCTAATAAAATATTTAAAAAGTATTTATATTTGGAAAACTTCAATGAAAAAAGAGATTTCTTTATACAAAATTTAGAAGAATTGATAACTAATGATAATCTTCATAATGGAAGAAAAACAACAGCTAAAAAAGCGAATATTATTCAATATAAAGAAGAGATGGCAGTTTTAAAAGAAAATCTAAATAATCTTTTATCTAAAAAAATATTTAACGAAAGAATAATACCTTATGAAAAACAAGTCTTAAATTTTGTAGAGATATTTTTCAGTATTTATGATGAGATAAAATTTAAAGAGAAAAAATTCACACAAGATGATTTGAAAGATTATCTTTTAATGTATTTAGAAGATGAAAAAGCAAATCTTATAAAAAATAATCAAATAACAGATTATATGAAAGAGATTATCGAAAGTGAATGTTCATCTATATTTATTGATGAGTTTCAAGACACAAGTATTGCTCAGTGGAAATTATTAGAGCCTTTTATAAACTCTGCTAAAAATATCATCTGTGTTGGTGACGAAAAACAAAGTATCTACGGTTGGCGTGATGGAGAAAAAAATCTTTTTAGAGATTTGGCAACTATAATAGATGGTGAGGAAGAAAACTTAGACACATCTTTTAGAAGTGAAGAAAATATCGTAGAGTTTATAAATGAAATTTTTGAAAATGTCCTTGAAAAAATAGGTATAGAGTGGGATTTTATAAAATCAAACTCTAACAAAAAAGGAAGAGAGGGATTAGTAAGAATCTATAATTTTAATCTCACAAAGGAAGAAAAGAAAAAGATTAAAGAAGAAAAAAGAGAGATAGATAAAACTGAATATATAAAAACTATAATTGATGTTTTAAAAAAGGATTTTAATGAAAATTATAAGGGAATAGGAATTATTGCTAGAAAAAATGAAACTTTAAGTGAGATTGCTGAAGGGTTGTTAAAAAATAAAATTCCTTATACCTTAGAGGCTAAAAAAAGCATATTTGACCACAAAGGTGTGATACCTGTTATAAAACTTTTAAAATATTTTTTAACAGAGAATATTTTTTATCTTTTGGAATTTTTGAGAGATGATTTAATTCTTGTAGAAGATAGTTTTATAGAAAAAATAGTAGAAGTTTGGAATCTAAAAAATGATAATATTTCTATATTCTTTGAAAATATTTTAGAATGTGGTGAGTATCCTGAAGAGAAAAAAATAATTGAAAAAATAAGTAAGATTTATAAAAAATATTTTGAAACAGAATTTAGAAATACGGATATAGTTTTGGATATAATAAAAGAGTTTGGAATTGTTGAAATCTATAACAAAGAAAATGAGATAAAAAATATTTATAAATTTGCGACTGTGTCTAAAAATTTTGAAAATATAAAGGAGTTTTTAAAGGAGATTGAGGAAAATTCAGCAAAAGATATTTATTTACAACCAACATCTCAAGAAGAAAATAGTGTAAGCCTTTTAACTATTCATAAATCTAAGGGGCTAGAATATGATACAGTGTTTTACATCTTAGATGAAGAGAGTAACAAGCCTGACAGAGGACTTAATTTTAACATTAAATTTGATAAAAATTATTTGAATATTGAGGACTATTTAGTTTGTAATTCTAAAAATGAAAAATTTTTGACATATTTAGATGAGGTTTTTGATTTTTACTCTTTTAAAGAGAAAAAGAAAAAAGAAGAGGAATTAAATAATCTCTATGTTGCTTTAACTCGTCCAAAAGGAAATTTATTTATTTTTATTGTATATTTAAAGGAGGAAAGCCTTTTTAAAAATCTTTTTGAAAATTATAGAAGAGAGGATTATTATCAAGTTGGAGAGATAAAAAAATACGACTATCCAGAAAAAGAAAAAACTATAAGTCAAGAGATAGATTTTAAAATAGATTTTGAATCTTTGGAAAAATCTCAAGAGAAACTAAATGAAAATATAGAAAAAATTAAAAATGATGCCTATAAATATAGCTTAGAGCTAGAAGAAAAAAGAAATATAGGAAATATTGTTCACTACTTTTTAGAAAATATAAAATATGGAGAGAAAGAAGAGATAGAACTTGCTCTTAAGAAAACTTTTTCAAAATATGGAGCATTATTTGGAGAGAAAAAATTAAGAGAAGATATTTTATCAGAGGAAAAAATAGAGAAAATTTTTAAAAATAATCCTGATATTTTCTCTAAAAAGTGGGATATTATCTATAATGAATATTCTATTTATTCAGAACGAGAGAAAAAACTTTATAGAATAGATAGATTGATGATTGATAATAAAACTAAAGAGATTTACATTGTGGATTATAAAACAGGAACTTATGAGGAAGAACAACTTAAAAACTATAAAGAGTTAGTAGAATTTGAACTATCGAGAATAAAAGAAAAAAATTATACAGTGAAAACTAAATATATAGAAATTTAGTAATTAGTATGGTATAATTTTTATAAAAATTATTAGGAGGAAAAATAAAAAATGTTAGATATTGATATGATATATGATTATCCTTTATACAGACCACCTAGTGAAGCTTATAGCTTGATTATTCAAATAACTTTAGGTTGCTCTCACAATAAATGTACATTCTGTAAAATGTATAAGGATAAAAAATTTACAATAAAACCTATTGAACAAATAAAAAAAGAGATAGATTTCTTTAGAAGAAGAGTTGGATATATTGAGAAAATATTTTTGGCTGACGGAGATGCTTTAATAATTCCTACACCAAAACTTTTAGAAATTTTAGACTATATCAATGAAAAATTTCCTGAAAATAAAAGAATATCTTTATATGCAAGTCCAAAATCAATTCTTTTAAAAACTCCAGAAGAGTTAAAAAAAATAAGAGAAAAAGGAGTAAAACTTGTTTATATTGGAATGGAAAGTGGAGATAATGAAGTTCTTAAGGATATAAACAAAGGAGTTACAGCAGAGGAAATAACAGAAGCTTCTCTAAAAGCTAAAGAAGCAGGATTCCAAATCTCTGTAACAGTTATAGCTGGAATTTGTGGAGAAAAAGATAGCACAAGCCACGCTCTAAATACTGCAAAAGTTATTAACAAAATAATTCCAGATTATTTTAGTATATTATGTTTGGTAGTTCACGACGGAACTGAGATAGACAGAAAAATAAAGCTTGGAGAATTTAGAGAAGCAAGCGGAGAGGATATTTTAAAAGAGATAAGAATGATAGTGGAAAATATAAATATTCCTAAAGGAGAAAAAGTTATATTTAGGTCAAACCATGCTTCGAATTATTTAGGACTTAAGGGAGATTTCCCAGAAGATAAAGAAAAATTCCTTTCAGAAATTAATTTTGCTATAAAAAATGACTATATTAGAGAGAGAAATGAGAGATATTTAAAATATTAAAAAAGTTCTGTATTAAAATCAGAAAAAATTAATAAAAAAATATTGATTTTTAATGAAATTTATGATATACTTAACTAGTTACGCATAGGAAAGGTATTCAGCAACCTAGACTAGCGACAAATATATACTTTTGGAGGTGCTTATATGTACGCAGTTATAAAAACTGGTGGAAAACAGTACAAAGTTACAGAAGGTGACGTTTTAAGAGTTGAGAAGCTTAATGCTGAAGTTAATCAAACAGTAGAATTAACAGATGTTCTATTAGTAGCTAATGGAGAAGATGTAAAAGTTGGAACTCCAGTAGTTGAAGGAGCGAAAGTTCTAGTGGAAGTTTTAAACCAAGGAAAAGGTGCAAAAGTTATTAACTTCAAATACAAGCCAAAAACAGGAAATCATAGAAAAAAAGGTCACAGACAACTTTTCACTGAAATTAAAGTTACAGCAATCAATGCATAATTAAAATGACAAAGATTGAGGTTATTAGAAAAAACGGTAGTGTTGTGAAATATCAGGCTACTGGACATTCAGAGTATGGAGAATATGGATCAGATATAGTTTGTGCAGCCCTTTCGACTGTACTTCAGATGCCTCTTGCAGGATTTCAAGATGTATTAGATATTTATCCAAGATTTGAAATAAATTCTGATGGTTTCATATGTGTCGACCTTGACGGTATGAATTTAAAAGGCAAAGAAAGAGAAGTGCATACTCTTTTGGAAAGCATGGTTGTAGTCCTTAGAGGGCTAGCCAAAGAATATCCTAAAAATATAAAGCTTGTAGAGAAGGAGGAAAATTAGAATGTTATTTACATTAAATATACAATTATTTGCACATAAAAAAGGACAAGGTTCTGTTAAAAACGGAAGAGATTCTAATCCTAAATATCTTGGAGTTAAAAGATATGATGGTGAAGCTGTTAAAGCTGGAAACATCATAGTTAGACAAAGAGGAAACCAATTCCACGCTGGTGCAAATATGGGACAAGGAAAAGATCATACATTATTCGCATTAATCGATGGATATGTAAAATTCGAAAGATTAGGAAGAGATAAGAAACAAGTTTCTGTTTACGCAGAAAAATAATTAACTCAACTAAATAAACAAAGTCTCACTTCTGTGGGACTTTTTTATTTTATATAAACTTCTCATAGAAGAGAATAGTTATTAAATTAAAAATTTTATAAGAATATATTATTTTAATATTTTTTCAAAAGCAACTCTTGGAGTACCATCTTCTACGTAGATAATACCACAGAAATCAAAGTTTGATTTTTCAATAAATCTTCTCATAGAAATGTTATCTTTATGGGTGTCAATTCTAAGAGAAGAGATATTTTTTTCTCTAGCCATATTTTCTGCAAAATCTAAAATAAAACTAGCCACGCCTTTTCCTTTATATGAATTATCAACAGCTACTCTGTGAAGTGTTCCATAAGGTAAATCAGTTTTCCAACTACCCTCTATCTTTTGATAACTTTTTTCATCTCCAAAAATTAAAACAAAAGTTCCAATAACTTTTTCTCCATCTTTTACAACATAGCTATTTTTATTTAGAATATCATTTTCTAAAGATTCAATTTTAGGATAATCCTCATTCCACTGATTAATTCCATTTTCTTTCATATAAAGTTTAGCTTGATTTATAATATTTAAAATATCTTTTAAGTTTTCTCTAGTAGATAGTTCTATTTTCATCGATTTTCTCCTATAATTTTTTTATCTTATTGATGATAACATAAAAAATTTAAAAAATCAATCATGATACTAGATACTTTTAATGTAAGTATTTTTGATTAGAAAAATATATTTATTATTA